>Ga0214544_1009014_pt1 | contig 16033 bp, 6 predicted proteins | sample CNSS3metaG_FD_160074 | JGI IMG/M metagenome (GOLD analysis project Ga0214544, IMG submission 160074) | Root nodule microbial communities from cowpea collected in UCLA plant growth center, Los Angeles, California, USA - CNSS3 | ecosystem: Host-associated > Plants > Roots > Nodule | place: USA...
TATCTCATATATCTCATATATCTCATATATCTCATATATCTCATATATCTCATATATCTCATATATCTCATATATCTCATATATCTCATATATCTCATATATCTCATATATCTCATATATCTCATATATCTCATATATCTCATATATCTCATATATCTCATATATCTCATATTTTTAAAAAGCCCTAAACAAATGGCCAGTGCCATCTTTCTCACTCTGCTTCATCATTCTTTTGCACATCTTCGGGTACTGACACGATTACCATTGGATGGCACATAGTATTGCATTTCATTTCGGTGTCATTCTTCGAATCCTTCATTGCTTCTTTCATTACCGTCTTCCGTGCTCACCTCTTCACTCTTCCCCCAGAGAAGAGTATAGAGCCCCAAAACGATCAACAGAGACCCTAGGGCACTAAACAAAAAAACAAATGTGAGCCAAAACCAGTTATTATTATTTTGATTGGTGAAAAACAATAATGCATGCGATTTTCTTACGTTCCAACATATAATTTCTCTCGCAGCAAAGCCCAGCTTAAAACGGCAGTGAGGACTAACTGCAAAGGGATAAATACGGATACATAAAGGGGACCTTTTCTCTCAATGGCCCATGACATAAGGGAATACGATAACCCGGTCGCCATTATTCCCTGCAACCAACATTAACATATACTTAGTATATGAATCAATGCATAGTGTATATCAATTCTTTTTTAAGGTAGCATGTGCATGTACCGCATAAAGAGCAGCGGAAAGTCTCATGGCATCGTGGAGTGACCAAGCTGAGGCACTGTGGTCGAAACATAATGCAATGAACATGCACTGAAAGCTTGCCAAGAAACACATTAAGCCTGTGCTTGTGTAAGGAGCTGGGAACTTCTTGCTTATGTCGGTCCAAAACACGAAAATGAATAGGTATAAGATATAACACAGTGGTTCAGTTATGTAAGTTGTACTAAGTTAGGATATGAAGTGCTTACTTGAATTATGAACCACAGCGCCCAAACAAGAGTGCTACCAATTAAGAACAAAGGACCTACAAACATGTTGCCTGAGCCAGAAGCGGTAGTTCCTTCGATTTTCTCTGCATATCTCCAGTGAATACTAGATTGCCCTAAACCAATGGTTTTTCCATGGTAGAATGACAAAATCATCGCTCCACTCACACACAATATTGTCCCGAATACCTTTGCTAGCCCATACCTCTGCTTGATTCCTAGATTCTCTTGTCTTTCCAAACAACAAAACAAAACAAAGATTAAAACATAGTCGCCATGTTACTATTGTGGGAATAAAAGGTATTTGGTACCAACCTGAAGATAACTGCCAGGATAAAAGTGAAAGCTGGCAGCATATTGGACACTGCACATACAATTGTAGGGGTTGAAAATTTTAGCCCCACAGAGTATAGCATCTGGTTTCCTGTAAATCTGCATTCAAGTTCAGTGTGATTAATGTTATCTTTACCTCTGTTAATGTTATGTTTTGGAAGAAATTAATCTTGCACGGTAATTAATCAAATAGATAAATAAAATACATTACCCTGTCAAGGACGATAGTAATATCCGAAACATAAGCTCCTTTGTCAACCTGGGAAGTGTCTTCCTGAAAGAAGAGATGGAAAAAAAATGAAGTTACCTTATTAAAAGGTAATACAGGAACGAAAATTTATGCATGCAAGACAAACATAAATGACAGATTTTGAATCAAGCATGGAGTTTTCCTATTAACTGAGTGACTATGGATGTTGTCTTTTTCGATAACATTTTTGTTATATCTTTCCCCTCTTCATGCATGTTCTTTGCTTCAGTTTCCCAGTAAGGCAAGAAGCATCTTTCATGAATTTCTGTATATTTACCAGTTTCATTAACCGTTTGAAAACGTATGAGATTGATTGACTTCAAGATAATCAGGAAGAACATGAATTTAATTTAAGAAAACTGTTTTCTTGATTATAATTTGCGTAATAGATGGAAAAGGTGTTATTTAATAAGAACAACTATCACCTCTCTTTTCAGAGTGGCCTCTACCCGATTAATACAACAACATATACACAGACACATGAATAGATAGATAAACGGCACCATCAACCAAAACATTTTCATGCATGCAAATAGTGTAAATGAAATGAAACAAAAAGCAGAGAGTTATGGGTGTATATATATTTAATAAGGTACCATTCAAGCCAGAGAGCAAAGGGAGCAAATGGAAACGGTGGCAAAGAATTGTCTATATGTGACGAGGATCAGAGGACTCATCCCCGAGTCTATGGCCAGTCTTGAGGTAATGTTCACTACAGCAATCAGTAATTGCACCATGATCATTAGAACGACGGAAACGAGACCGCTAGCCATAGCCATGTGAATTTGTTTGTGAATGAGATGCACAGAGAATGACTACATTCTCAAGCCACCTTTAAAGCCAACTTTAAGCAAACACTCTTTTCGTTTTCGGTTCTTATTTTTTAAATATTCTTTCTGTTACATTTCAAAATCAAAATCAGTTTTATAAATATATTATATTTTTCTTTAAAGATAGAAAATAGAAAAAGCAATTTATATATTGATTTTTTTTAATTTGTTACTAAGTTCATTTTAAGTTTGTAGATCTTATTTTGTAGATCTTAACTATGGTCGAAATACGGAAAATTATTAACCGTTGCTTCATTTAGATTTAAATTATTTGTTTTTTATTGGCTTAATGATTACATGTTTGAAATAATTGTATGATACGGTAATTTTATTAAAAAGAAATATAGATAATGTAAATACATTTTCATGATAAAAAAGTAAAGTATTATTTATTATAATTAATATTTAATGATTTTATCAAAATAACTTATTTACTCAACATGTTTAAAAATCAACATATTTTATATATCAAATCATTCTAAAGAATATTCAATAATAATTCACATTAATATATATATATATATATGTATTTTTTATCCTAATTATTTTTATTAATATTGTTACTATTGTAATCAAAATTTTATATACTTTAAAATTTATTATTATAATTAAATTAAATATTAAGTAGTGATATAATAAATCACTTGCAAATACTATTATAACACAAAAATATGCAGTGGCTTCATCCATTTAAATTTCTTTCATAGCCATTTAGATTTTAAGGTTCTGGAAGTTGCCTCCAATAAGTTAATGTGATAACTAATTGAGTAGCATAGACATCCTAAATGTAAAAGATATAAAATTAGGTCACCTCTTGATTTTTGTTTTGATTTTCTTTCGGACGATGATAATTTCTAGAATATTAAATCTTTTAATACTTCCAGATATTGTGTTTCAGAAGTGCTTCAGGACCCTATTTTCCAATTTTAGTGTTCCCGAAATGCATTTAGTAAATTCTAGAATTTGAATTTTGAAATATCTATAATTATTTAATAACATATTAAAATAATGTTTTTTTTAAGTCCAAAACACGAGAGAATAAAAGGGAAAATGATGCAAGTAAAATCCAAAAATAACATTTTAAAAAGTAAAAATGAAAACACAAAGGACCGCAAATGAGGAAAAATGATGCAAACGAAATCCAAAATTGGCATTTTTTTAGAATACAGAAAACATGAAAAAACACAGAAAAAAAAAAGAAGCAAATATAATCCGAAAAAGTTTTTGGGCCTTCAATTTTAGATAAGAAAAAAATTATCATGGACTACAAACATGTACATGTACTGCCTTCTCTATTTCTTTTGTTGAGGAAAAATGGTAGTAAAAAAATACAGAGCTAATAAAATATAATCTATACTGTTCTGTTATATAAAATGGATTAATTTTTTTATGTCTATATTATTTTTCTAAGTTAACATAGAAGCGCAGAAAGAAATTCATTTTAATGAATTACAAAAAATCTCGTAATAGGCCCAAATATCCAAGACTTCTATATGCAACCACTAGTTTAACTTCAACACTTCCTTTTTGTGCCCGTGCACATTTCCACACTCTTGCAAAATTACCCATTTTGTAGTTTATTTTTCTCTTTGATTTTATTAACTTAATCTTATCTTTTCCAATCAATTTAATGTCATTAGATATAATATATATATATATATATATATATATATATAATTATTCTTTTTAATTAACCTGTATAGGGATGTTCTTGGTTTAAATTTTCATTTTTTATTTAAAAATGTCCCAAAAGATATTCAGAAGAATGTAAGCCCTATTTTTCAGTTCATATGTGTTTGAGCCTGAACTTTTCGTAGGCCCAAGACCAGCCCATGAAAGGGACCCCCAATACTCTGTCCAGCCCCTCACACTCTCACTTTTCTCATCTTCAGAAAGTTATCCCTCTCTCTTTCCTCTCTCTAGTGAAGCAGAAGCTCTGCTAGGGCATAGAGAAGTTCTCTCATCTTCAAGCTAGCCAAGTCCACCCCCAACCCCAAGTAAGTTGAACCTTAGGTTCTCTAGTCTGTTTTTCCCTTTTCATCGTTTGGGTACGTTGGTTTGGATGGGGTTTAACCTCCTGCCCTTGTTTTGTCTAGATTTTCATGTTTAAGCTCACTGCTCTAGCTCTTGGAAGAGCTGCAGAGAACAAATAAGATGAGTTAGACACAAGTGTCACCTTACCATGTAGTCCGCTATCTCCTCAGTTGGTCTCTCCCCGGTTGATACATGTCAGCTTGAACCCAGGAGGGGTTACCTGCAGAAGAGTCTCCGAAGCTCAAGTAAGTCAAAGCTCTCAGAGAGTCAAATCAGTGATTAATGAATGCGTACCTTTAAATGATGGAGTCCACGCGTATTTATAGAGCATTAATGACGTTTGACCATTTCATGGGCTGGGCCTTAACTTGGGCTCTAGGTGGGGCTTGCGAGTGGGCCAGGGCCCAAACCCAGGCCCTTAAGATTTATTGAATGTGGGGGTTTCATCATACCGAGTGTATTGAAGTGGTCGGCTTAGGCTGTAACCTTACCAGATATGCTCGAGTAGTCGGTCTAGACCGACTACTTGCCTTGATGGCTTATGTTGGTGATATGAGGTGCAGGTTGTCCTCTTAGACATTTAGTTTAGGTTAAAACCGGTACAAGTTAGGCTAACTCGGCCTAGGCTGGATACTTGGCGGTCTCGATATGCACATTGTTTACTTATTTGGTCGAGTTTGGCTAGGTATGGTACACCGAATCTAACAAGGTAAGGGAAGCTAGGGTTTCACGTTATTTCTATTTTATGTGATTAGTGTGTTGTGGAATATGATACAAGATTGGGGAAAACGTTAAATTTTGGTGTATTTCCAAGTTAGGGGTCAAATATTGTGATATTTGACGTTATTTTTCGTATTCTGGAAGCGTCGAGTGGTCGAGTGGTCGTTGGGTGAGTGTGTATTTTTTTGATATGCGCAGTTTTAGTAAAATTGATTTTCCCAACTCATTAACAGTTCAAATTTGAACATTTGGTTCATAACATGCTATTTTGTGGTTTGATCTGTTGGATTGTCGATTAGATGTCTGTAACTTGAGAAATGTGTCACGCATTACTGCAATGATTTTGGTTTTGTGATAATAAATTTTCTTAAAAATTTTGGTGTAAGAATTATGGTTGTGTGTTGTGCTTGATTGTATGGAATTGCAAGTACTTAAATGTTGACACTCATTTATTTGGGATGAATATTATTTTGTGATATATGTATGTCATGGTTTGCATTTATAAAGTATGAGATTAAATGAAATCTTGTTATGTTGAGTATGAAATGGAAAACATGACTTGTTTGGTTGGTGGATTAACATGAGACTTGAATGATTGAGATGGCATGTAAAAATTGTTGGTAAAAGAGTTTCAAGGGAAACTCTTGGTGATGGTGGTTAGTGTATATCTTGATATAGGAGATGTCTAGATAATAATCTTTCACGCTCATGTAGAGCAGAATGATTTATGTGGTGAGAGTGGTAAGAGGTCCTAGTCTTGGCTCATATTGGGCCAAGACATTAGAGGATTAACCCTGTGTGATTGAGTGATAACCCCTTACGTCTAGAATTTGCAGAGTTTAGAAGTCAGCACAGGCGCATACTTCCTTTAGAATTATATATTATATATCAAGAGTAGTCATAGAGTCTTGAAATTGTATGCGTTCACATGATTTGGGTGCCTGGGTGCCTATTGTGTTAAATTTTAAATTCTTTGAGCAATCTTTTATAAAACAATAGTACTCTTGTGTTCTGTTTTTTAATTGGCATCATGGTGTACCTAAATTTTCTCCCCAGTATGTTTTTGGAGAACTGTATTAGTTGTATTAGTGGATCCTCCATGCTTTATGTCTGATGCTCTATTAGTTTAGTTGTTACGCGTGGGTTTCTAATCCACCTTGACCACGACTTCCTTTACAAATTTTCTAATTTCTATGAAATTTTTTATAAATTTAAATTGGATTATGTATAAACTAATTTATAAAAACATCTTACATAATTTATTTAATTTTTAATTTACATATAAATTATTTTTAATTAACGGAGAAGTTTATTTTCATTTCATATTTTCTACCCTACAAATCTATAAGGACAAATTCTTCCTCATATACATTTTTTTTTCTTTAATATTGGAAAAGATGAGATAGAATTTGTTTTCACTCATTACCTTGGCCCCAATAGTGAAAAGTTTGAATTTATTTCGAAGAGATAATTTTTTTTTATCATCGTATTGTTTGGTACCAACTTTTTTTTTCATTGTTGCTTATTATTGAATGAAAAAAAAAATTATTTGTAATTTTTTTTTGTGTGAAAAGAATATACAAGAATGAGGTTTTACTTATACAAAATAAATTTATACAAAAATTGCCAATTAAATATATAAATCATAGAAAAATAGTTTTTTGTTCATTAAAAAAAAAGTGGTTTAAGAAATGAAAAGTAAAGTGTTTAATATTAAAAGCAATTAAATAACACGTAGTTAGTCTATAAAAAGTGCCACCATAAGAACTGCTATTACCAAAATAAAAATTAAGTCAATATTAACATAAAAATGCAAATAATAATAACAATAAGGAAAATATTAAATTACATTCGTCATTCTCCAATAATCTCCTATGTGTTATTAACGAAAAAAACATAGATAATTTGTTTTATTCTCTTATAATCTCCAGTTCACAATTTTAGTCAACAAATTTAATTCCCTAATTTATAAAATTATACAACTTTGATATAGATTCATCAGTTGATTTTGGCATGAAAAGAAAAAAAAATGGAGATGAGAATCGATTCCCTAATCTCCAATATATTTTAGACTACCTTATCACTTAAGAATCTGGCTTATTCACTTTATAATCTAAACAATATTTTACAAGTATAACTACTTCTACACGAGATAATTAATTTTTTTATCCAAGTATCTTGATTTGTGTGAAATTATTATTTTTAGTACTTTCTTTGATATCTATACAAGACTCCAATAATGTTATCCAGCATGTTCTGTGAAAATAAATCCAAAGTGTATTTTATATTAATGATTTTTTTTACATAAATAGTTTTAATTAAAGCAATTTCTCTTAGTTCAATATACAATTGGTGAAACACATTACTTATTTATATACGAGTTTCGTTAATGTTAGAGAAAATTTTATATGTATATACGCAAGACATATTTAATATTATAAACTAAACAAACCAAATTTTTTTAATCTGATGAGTTAGTTGATTAATTTAAAAAGATTACTAAAGAGTATCAAATTTATATTTGAACTTTATAAACGAAAAATTGATGTGAACATATATATTCAAATCGTGATAAATATTAGTCAGATTCATTCTTCTTACATTTCTTGTGAACTAACTACTGTTTATTATATAAGGACTTGTTTGTACGATAATGGTTATTCCACTATGTGTATGGTTTGATTGTGTCAAAATATACAGTTCACAAGTTTATGATAATCTTCTTATGACATAATTTACTTTATCGACACTGAATCATAGCCCACAACGACAAGTAAAAGTGAATGATCAAGTTATTCTAATATAACATTTCCTTACTTTACAAGTAAAATGTCAAAAACAAAAAACACACGTATATCAGGTGCATCTAGTAATACTTACTACAAAAGTTGCAGTTCCTCTGTCAGTGGTATCACCACTACTTGGTACGAAAGTTGAGTGTTCAAATCCACCAGTTTTTGCTTCACACTAGCACAACACAAATGGACACAAACATCAACATGCCTATGGCTCAAAAAATCATCATGGAAACGAAGTCTGTTATACCCAAACCTTAATTCCAACCAAGATATATTACACAATGTTACGACACAAACCTGTGTTGACATCTGGTTTGTCGGTGTTTTGTGCATCTTGTGAGTTCACATGTGGCATCGGATCCTTTAAGTTACAGGCTGAAACCGAACCAACATTTTCCGTAAGTGCTGATGTTCCAGAGGCATTTGGTCCTAAAGTTGATGCTTTCATAAAGGATTCTCCTGGAAATGAAAATATGGGAGCATGTGGCATTTGCATTGGCATTGGCATCCCAAACACTTGAGCATTTGGCATCCCATGTAAAGCAGTGGAAGCAGGTGCATGTGCTGTGGGAAGTTTTGTTCCTTGCATTTGGGGCACATGAAGCATTGGAAATCCAGAACACTCATCATTACCATTCACCATGCCCATGCCACAACCCACTCCTAACCTCATTTGCATGCCAACACCTACAGGAGAAAATGGACCCATATGTGGTGCGTGCATCTGTTGTATTCCCGGAGGTAACATCATACCAGGCATGTAAAAACCGCTTCCCATTGACATTATCTATGTAAAAACATACCAAACGTTATCTATGTAAGATCCTACACCGTTTCATCAATTAAAATTCAAAGGATTCATGGAAAAGAAGGGTACTTGAAGTTGGAGTTGAAGTGTTTTCAGATACTCTATCGCCTCATCCAACATCGAAGCTTTATCCGCCTAATACATGATAAACAAGAAATCGAGTATACAAATAGAACTTAACTTTGTGATGTTTAAAACAAATTATTAAATGGTTTTCTATGAGTGAAAAGGCTTAATTACTTCAAGATGTGCCAAAGACAAAGCCACTATTTTACGACAAAATGACCCTGTTGAAATTCTTGTGGAAATATCTACATGCAGAAGATATATGTCTCAAAATAGTGGCTTTGTCTTAAAATTTGCTTTCAAGGTTTTACTTTTTAATAGCTCTTCAAGAAGCTCCGATGCTTTGATAATAACATTGTCCATTGACACACCCAATTAAAGCTTAAATCATATAGTGTGAAAAAACTTTCCTATGCGTACCAAGAAAAAATGAGAAAGTTAAGTTCAACCTTATTGCAATTTGGGATTAGTTCTTGTAATGCACGCATCTTCTCATTGATCCTGTCTCTTCTTCTCTGCATAAACAAACACCAAAGTTTTATTATCATATACATCAGAAACAATATAATTAACAAAGACTTAATAAGGAACATTGGTAAAAAATTTAATTAACTCAACACAAACAGTAGATAGTCTTGCACACCCTTTCAGAGAGATTATGCACTTCAGCTGAACGGTGTCTCTTGGCTCCAATTCTCGGTGCAGGAACCTCCTTTTCTACACCAACTGATTCTTCCTCAACATCCTTAAATTGAAAAAACGTTAATATAGTGGAACACCATAAAACAAATAAGAAAGCAATACTAACATAACAGACAGCGTAATTCTAAGAAACTAACTTCACTTTGGCTCTCAAAGTCGTCGGTGTCTGTGCTTTTTGTCTTCAAAATTTGATTTGGATCCTTCAAACCCCTCTCTGCGCCATTGCCAGAGCAAACAGAGGAGGATACTACAGCTGGCTCTGCATTTTTTTCAACAGCTTCCTTTCCTTTGTTCACACTTTCTCCAACGACTACATTTGAAGTGTCATCAACCCTGCACACATCTTTGCAAGAAGGATCACACTTTGTAGAAACACCACCATCCTGCTCAAGATGTTTTGGCTCCGTAACGTGATGATGACTTTGTGTGACTGTTTTTTTTGGACACTCTCCGAATAATTCAACTTTTGTTGATTCAGAAGGATTAGCTGCAACAGTTGCAGCAGCACCTTTTATCTTTATTCCCACACTTCTTGATCTTGATGCCAAACCAATGTTCTCAAGGTTAGCTTTGACAATAGCAGCAGGCTTTGCAAAGAGGGAAAAATTCATCATGGTGGAACTACTGCTACACGCAACTGGACCTTGCTTCTCCATCTTTAAGCTAGAAAAACCACTTGAGGGAGATGGAACATTATTTGTATTATTTTCAGCTATATCTACTATCTTGGATCTAACAGATGCAAATGGGGTGTTTTTATGAGTGTCCCTAAATACCTTACTACAACTATTTCTTCTGTCTAACAAAGAAAATCCATTTGATGCTGATGGCTCATTCATGGTGACCCCAGATAGTTCATTGAAAAAATCAGAACTATATCCATGTTGCAAAGAGTCATCTATTCCATAATTCAACCAAGGCATCACCATGTCTTCTTCTTCTTCTTCACTGAAATACACTTCACCCGAAGGGACCACCCTTTTGATTTCATTCAATTCAGCTCCTAAACTGCCAAACTTCCCCATCCTTGTGATGGTAGCATTATTATCATTAGCATATCCTCCTAGAGGAGTGTGAGATGGCGAGCAATGAGATGGCAAAGTTTTACAATTTGGAGTCTTTCGAGCTTTACAGGATTGACCTTGCACTGAAATCTGGCCCTTTTCCCAAACGAGCTCAAACAAATCATTGTTGGGTCTGCCACAGAGGTAGGGTTAAAACAAATGAGGAAGCAAGTCTCAGAAACACAACAAAGATCAAATGAAATGGGATTAACAAAAACATGATATTGAACTTACGCAGAAGATTGATCCGCTGCATAAGTGTTGTTGTTCATCTCTTTTGGGATCAAGTCTCCCTTAATTCACACGGTAAAACTCATGCAGAGGCATGATGAACTAAGGTAAAGAAACACTCTTATAATAAACTTAGCGATTATTGTTGTTGCATCCGACAAAAACACAATGTTAACTGCGAAGTGCGAACCACCTTTCACAGGCCACACACGGAATCCTGACGCTAGCCCCACCACGCTGTTTGATTTGAATATAGAAGAGGAAAGATAAGAAAGTAACAGTAATAAATAATTATTTGCGGATCTTTCTTTTGCTCCATATTAGGAAAGGAAAGTACTGCGACATGGATAAATAAATTAATGACATAGAAAATGGGGTCAAACCAATTCTTAAATAACCATATACCATAAATAAATTATCCTTGCCAAGTCAAGAATGAACTCAACAAGACTTCAAAATAATTCGGTCTTATAGTTGTCTAATCAGCTTTCAGTTCAGATATAGCACAAGCTATAATACTATTTTCTATGGATAAGATTACCGTCGCACTAATTCAATGTTGAGAGTGAAATAAAGGAAAACCGTGACAAATAACCAGGGAGTAAAACCCTTAAGAGAGTATCTTAAAAAGAAACAAAATTTCTTCACCCACAAAATTTGCTTAATGCAATAAATAGCGTTTGAGTTATGATGATGATGATGCATTAACAGTTCCACCTTGGCAGTTAATAGAAGTCTTAAGAGACCACCGTGTCACAGCTCGAACTTAACTTAAGAGAAACCTCAAAGTTTCAGAATAGGAAGGAACCCAGAAGAACGCGTCGTGAGGAAGTTGCAGATAAAAGCATTTAGACCCGAAGACACATGTCACATAACATGTCACATGTACCAGCAGACAGAGAAAAAGGAATAGATTCAGGAGTTTTCTGTCCGGGATGTGATATGTATTACTCTCTTCAAAATTTATATTACCATCTAATAACTACTTTTACTAATTTTTTATTTTATAGTTTAATTTTAATTTTAGTTTAATATTTTATTGAGATTTTAAATGGATATGGAAAAAAAAATTCTTTTTTTTTTCCTTTATTTTTTAACTATGGGATTCCAGTTGTTAAGGTTGTGTGGGACCCTTAATTTTGCGTAATCAATCTCAAACAAAATCCAACGGTTACCTTCAAGTAACTCTCATGACTGACTCACTCAGATCACACGGCTAACCTGGTTGCCACAAGGCCGTATGCAATTGATGATCACTAAGCAAGAAACATATGACCATGTGAATAGTTATTATTATTATTATTATTATTATTATTATTATTATTATTATTATTATTATTATTATTATTGTAGTATGTATTATGATTTTTTGTATTTGATTAGTAAAATTTACATTTTCAATAAAAATAATATTAAGGAAATAATATAAATTATAATTTTTTTAAAAGATAAAAATATTATTATATTGTGGAACTGTTAAAGTGTGTGTAAATTTTTTAATAGTTAAATAATTTATATTTGTCTTTTTTCCTTTGTAATTGCGTTAAAGACAATTTAGTTACCTTATTTAAAATATAATTAAAAATAAAAAAATATGGTTATAGATTTAATAGTTTAAAGAATGGAAATAGAGGAAAAACTAAAGTAGTTGGGTTGTTCAGCGTGATTTTTGACTCAATGGAATAAAACGAAAAGAACGATGCATGGTGAGTCACGTTTTCCCTTCAGTCTTCACTCTAACAGACAAACGTTTCTTTGGCATTGTTATCATAGTTGCAACAATCACGTCCTCTTCCCATTTTTATATTTTTTTTTTCATCAAATATATTTTTACATTTTTTTTTTTCATTAAATATAAGGTGATCATGTCATCTCTTTTTTTTTTTTAAATACTTTTTTTAATAGAAATGTATTTATGTTAGATTTTTACTGATTAGTTTAAACTTTTCAAAATAACCGAAAGCTAAAAATAAGTTAAAACTACTTATTTTTTACAATCTAGTCTGAATTATCTATGCAGAACATGGACGAAAAAAATTGATGAAACACACGGAGATAGTTTCATGAATTTCTTTTACAAAGTTAACACTGATTCTTAACTTTTAGTTACTTCGCTGATAAAATACAATTGCAAATTAAGTATGTTGGAATAGATGAATTATGTGTTATGCAGTTTTCCATGTTTATGTATATTCTATATGCTTTTATGGATTGTCAGCAACATGTTTCGTTGTCTCCTGGAACAAATATAAAGTTACAACAATAATATGCTTGATTCGTGTAGTAAATTAATTGTGACATTTGTATGGTGGTTGCATTCATCTATTTGCTACTTTATCAGTACTGTACATATTCTTTGAAGGGTACGTGGATGATGCAAAATTAAAATATTTACATAATGTAAATATTCACAAAAAAAAAATGGTTTTTTTTTTCTAAACAAACGCGTTATTTTGTAATGTTTATTGATGTGTTTTTATATGAGAACACTACTTGTATGTTCAGATGTTTTTATTTAAAACCTTGGAGACTTAAACACTTAGCAATTGTTTTTTATAATTCTAACCAAACACAAAATAATTTATATTTTTAGTAAATAAATTACTTTTGTTTAAAGAACTTAGTTTCCTCACCAAAATTATATTTTATTTTTCGAGGTCCTTTGTTGGGGGAGTTAAAAAAGGTACCTGAAGAAAACAGAGAAGGCATTTAGTAAATTAGTAGGGGTCCATCTTATAATATGTGGAGCACATGCCACGCAAGAGATGAGATGAGTGAGAAGACAAACTCTGACCAAGTTAGCTGAGGCGTGAACTTCACGTGACTGTCTTGTCTTTTCCTTTGGTTATAGGCGAGATGTGATAAAGTGAATGTGATGTGAGTGAGTGTTTTTTGTGTTGTGCCACTTTACTTCACCTTCACCCACTTAATTACACTCTTTCAAATTTTCTGCAATTATCATATATCATTTAATTACGTGAGAGTGATAATATAAGATGCATTTATGGCTTCATATATCGCCATTTAAGATTTTCACTTATCTACACTTTTCACTTCAATGTTCACCTTTTAGCCTTATTCTTCGATTCCACACAAATCTTCTGCATAGGGTCCAATAATCTTGTTGCCTTTATAAAAGTGCATCAAAAATCGTGAGAGATATACGGTAATGAAGTAGAAAAACTACACAAAATATAATTTTAATATATAAATTTTGAAAAATTTGTGAGGTCAAATGGGAAGAACATCCAATCAAACTTTATCAAACCCTTTTTAAGTCTGTCCCAATCACTTAAGTTTAATTGTGTCTATATATACTTTTTTCCTCGTATTGTCTTCACTCTAGGGAGATGATCTGAAGAAGAGTAAATGGATGGATTTGAAGAGATAAAAAAATAATTATAGTATTGTTTGTTTTGAAGGACATATAAAGAAATTTAAAGAAAAAGTTTATGAAAATTTATAAATAATTTTATAGACGTGACAAATGAAAAAAATATTTTAATAGATTAAATTATAAAATTACTCTTTTGTCTCTGGAATGAAGAGAAAATAAATTTTATTTAGGTAAAATTAATGGAAAATACAAGCTATTTAGTTAGAATAAAAATTTAACAAGTATAATAAATTTAAAATAAAATTTGATTGGCTGAAATTTTGTTTTAATTATTTATTGAATTACAAAAACTAATAATATTATTATTAGTTATTATGGTGAAGAAGTCTATTGCACACCACAGCACAAACCAACAATCACGGCCACACACACATTAATTTGAAAAAAAATAAATAAATGAATGGTAGTTTTAGTTATTTGCATAGGATAAATAGTAAATTTTTGCTAATCCCTTCGATTATGTGAAGATGCAAATAACACACTCTCCTGCACCTGCATGTTCCTTTCTTCTATTACCTTCAAATTTGCAGAAACGAACAAACTTCTTCCTTGCAAATCCATCTCTATAAATAGTACAAGATTGGAAGCAAATACAACATTAATCTATCCAAAGATGTTTTAAAAATAAAATTGTAACAGAAGTGAGTTTAAGCTTCAAAGTACGATACATCTTAAAATTAATGACTTTAATAATATTCAAGAGAATTATACAAACAAGAGTATTTTAAAAAATCAAGTAAGAAACTACATTCTATTAGTGCATTCAATTTCTTTTTATGGTGATATGGTATTGTAATAAGATACTTATTGAACTCATGTGTAGGTGCTCTATTTGATTTGGGAATGAAAGTTTAATTGTTGTTAGAGTATTAAGATCAAAAATTTATGTATTTGAAATGAAATAAAAAAATTTTAAAAAATGTCATGTTCATGAAACATTTTTTTTGCAACGCCTGGGGAGCGAACGACGTTAATCGGTTGCACCTCGGCCGTGTCGGAATTTTGCTTTCAGAGCGGTGGTTCTTCCACGATACAGTTGTCTTGATTTCTGTCTTCTTGATAATCTGTTGTATTGCTAACAGTGTGCTATTTTGGTTTCTCTATTTTCCTAACAGAGGTTACTATATATGTGGAGGATAACCATTCTTGATTGTATGTTCAAGAACAAACATATATGTTTAACAACCTTTGTGGTGGAACATTAAAATTATAACAAATTAAATTGGTTTGATTTAGTGTGTGGTTTATAGCGAAATAAGTCTATGCGCTTTAGTGCGTGGTTTATAGTAGATTAAATCCGTGCACTTTAGTGCACCGTTTACGGATTAAACCTGTGTGTCTTAGTGTGTGGTTTATAACGGATCAAAAATCATGCACTTTAGTGTGTGGTTTATAGTAGATTAAATCTGTGAGCCTTAGCGCATGATTTAGCATAAACAATTTGTGCGCCTTATTACGTGGTTTAGTGGATAAAATTTGTGCGTATTAGTGCGTGGTTTAGCGAATAAAATTATAAAATTATAAAATCATGCACTTTAGTGTGTGGTTTATAGCAGATTAAATCTGTGAGTCTTTGCGCATGATTTAGCAGATACAATTTGTGCGCCTTATTGCGTGGTTTAGTAGATAAAATCAGTGCGTATTAGTGCGTGGTTTAGCAAATAAAATTATAAAATTATAAAACTATAAAACTATAAAACTATAAAACTATAAAACTATAAAACTATAAAACTATAAAACTATAAAACTATAAAACTATAAAACTATAAAACTATAAAACTATAAAACTATAAAACTATAAAA
>Ga0214544_1009017_pt1 | contig 16019 bp, 5 predicted proteins | sample CNSS3metaG_FD_160074 | JGI IMG/M metagenome (GOLD analysis project Ga0214544, IMG submission 160074) | Root nodule microbial communities from cowpea collected in UCLA plant growth center, Los Angeles, California, USA - CNSS3 | ecosystem: Host-associated > Plants > Roots > Nodule | place: USA...
TATTATAATAAAATAAATATATATATATATATATATATATATATATATATATATATATATATATATATATATATTACCTTAAAAGTGGAAAAGGTTATTGTCCATATTTTACCTTAAAAGTTTCGATACATATTACATTTTTTATTTAAGAAATTGGATTTGTAAAACGTATGGAAACGAAAGGTTTTCTAGTTAACCTAGTAGTAGGTTTAAAATTTCATAAAATAATTATAATTGGTTCATGAAAGAAAAAAACGCAATAAGGGATTAGTTTTTATCCCGTTCCCAAGAGTTGCTCTAAATATACTAGCCAAATTTTATTCGAAAAATAAGTATATAAATATAAAACATTGTAGAAAAGGCTAAAGAAATTCTAATTTAAGAGAAAAGATTATATAGGACCAATTTTTTCCTTCTATTAGGAATATACTTTTATATCTTAGAAAAAAGTAAATTAAAAAGTTACTGAACACTGGTTTAGAATGTTCTTAAGGGTGTTTGACAACAAATACTTTTTTCTAAAAGTAATTACTATTTTTCTATTGTTTCAATCTAGTAAAACAATCTTTATAATGTGTTGAACTAAACATTTTTTATTTGATAAGAGGATCTGAGTTTATTATATATGGCTAATTTAAATAACCTATTATAATATATTAATTTGATTAAGAGAATTTAGGAGGAATAACCCTTTTCAAGTGTTGGGTTAACAGCAAGATTTGAATATATATAATTAATGAATTGATGAAAGCATATTTTTACCGATTTTTTTAATCTTGTGACGAAATTGATCACCTAACGTCCTAACTCCCTTGGCCTCCTATCAAATTTCAGCACAAAATATACTCTTTAGCCTTTGTGTCTTCATATGCATATAAACTATTCGACATAATAACCCTTAAACAAAATTAATATCAATATAATCACTCTGCTTTGTTTGTTCCAAATAAAGGTCATTCAAGAAAATTCTTATGGATGCCAGCTTATCAACAACCAATACAATTGAAAAGAAAAGGGTGTGAGAGAGTAAGAGAGAGATTATATATTTCTAGTTTTTTTGGGCAAAGAATATGAACAAAAATGTATAGTTTGTGCGAAGATAAAATAAACAAATTAATAGAAGGGGAGAGAGATGTTGCAAAAGTGGACAAAATTTAAATAAATGCCTATGTCATCTCTCATCACCACTGTGTTCATTTGAGACTGGCTGCTTATGTGCCAACTCTCTATTATTATCCTCACAAATTCATGTGAGAGTTATATGATTGTGTTTATCTCTCTGTTTTTGTGACATATTTACCATACTTCTTTTAACATTATCTATGATGCAAAATACAAAAAGCAATCTATGATTATTGTGTTATTGAAGTTGAACAAAGTATGTTTGATAGTGTAAATTGTGATGAATGAGTAATTTGGAAGTGTGAAAAAGTATGCTTTTATAGTGTTTGTGATAATGCGAAGATGAAAATAAGTTGAGAGGAAGAAATGAAGGAGTTGGGAGTGATTGGTTTGTGCACGTCATCATTCATTGTGTTGAGACGCAGAACTTAATGACCATCCTACCCTTCTTCAATGGTAACAATTACATGTTGACTTAGCCACTTGTGATCCATCTCCATTTATATATACTCCTTTCTTCTCCTCCTTCCTTTATTATACTTCTCCAAATTTCTCACTTCAACTTTCAACCTCTTTCCTCTGTCATCTTTCTCTTTCTCTTTCTCTTTCTTCTATCCACACCTTTATTCAAACCAAAACATGAGCAACATAAGCATGGTAGAGGCAAAGTTGCCACCAGGGTTCAGGTTCCATCCAAGAGATGAAGAGCTTGTGTGTGATTACTTGATGAAGAAGGTCACACACAATGATTCCCTTCTCATGATAGATGTTGACCTTAACAAGTGTGAACCTTGGGATATTCCTGGTGAGTAGTATTCTTGTTCTTATCTATATCTATATATGTATATCATGCATTCTCTGATATAAACTATTAATCATGTTACATGCCATGTTTCTTATAACTTCTCTATACGTATGATGATTAGAGTTTTGATACAATTCATTGTTTAGTTTTTCTTCTCATAAGTGAAACTGGGAAAGATTCTCTTGAGCCAGAAACTTTGTTTGGTTTTCTTCACCTCACAGTGAAGGCCAAAGCCACCCCACATGATACTTATAATGGGCATGCAGCATGCTTGATCCATTCCAGTTTTCCTATTACGGTTGATAAAGTACAAAATGAGTTGTTGCTTTCATCTGTTTGAATTCTTGTGATGAGGGTAAATTCATTATGTGGGGTGAGGTGATGATAGCAACCGCAATGGCTGTTATAGATCCCAATCTAAACATGCACTTCTGATAGTGCTCTGATGCCAAACAATATATAGCTGCCATCTGTGACTAGTGAGACATTTCAGAATACCTCTAATTCTCACACATCAAATTCATCAGAAAATTATGGTTCATCATCAACTTTTCATCCTTTAACCTTCTGGTTTATGATATCATCATTCTGTTTGCTAGGTGAAAGAACAAGATCAAAACCGTTATTCTTTCATCTCTTTTTTCTTTCTGATACATCAGTAATTCCATGTATGATGTATGATCCATGTTAATTGAATATTTTCTTCCTTGTTAATAATTGAAAAAACATCACTTGTTTTCGGTTTGCATTTTCTTGTGGGACATAACTTTAATTTCAACCCCAGCCACATTCACACAGATAGGTACAGGTGGCTGCACTCCTGTACTATATATTATATAATAAACATAAATATATATTGGAGAAAATTGCTGTTATTTTTATTTTAATAAAGAAAAAGAATTTGTCTTCCGTACTTAATAATTATTAATGATATATATGAAAATCTTAATAAGAAATTGTGGATGCAGATACAGTGCTCTCTCATTGAAAGGGATCTTCACAGTTAGGTTGGAAACTTTGAATGGGAAGCTCTAAAAATAATATATATATATATATATATATATATATATATATATATATATATATAGATTTTATATACGATAATATTGTAATATTATCCAACGGTTAATGCATGGTATACATCACCTTCATAGCTTTTTTTCAGTTTTGAAAATTTTGACTCATTGAATTTTGTCCTATTATAAAGTGTTTGACAGTGATTTTTTCACCAAAATAATTGAAATATTAATTTTCATTGCAACAACACACCTGCACATGATAATCACCCCCTTACATGTCATGTTAAAGTGATTGAACTCTCCCAAGCCTTATCACTATTCTAGCTGGATCTCACCATGTTCATAGTACTTTCATGTAAAAAACAATTACACTGTGAGATTTGACTTATCATAAGCAAAACAATTAGATTTACATTTTCTCTTTAACTGTCTTGTCCTGTTTGCCTTTGTTTTTTCCCCCTTCATCAGTTGAATAATTTCAAGCAACTGTTACTTTACTGATAATTTAATCCCTTCTGTAAATTTTATCTCCATGCAGGAAAAATGATCTCTTTCCTTCTTAATTTTTAAATATTTATAAAAAGGATTTCAAATATCTGTGTATTTATTTATTTTGGTACTACATGAATAATTATTGAGGTGCTTAATAACAATTTTTTTTTATAATAGTGATTTCTGGGCCTGATATGATGGGTCAACATTGCTTTGGTGTGCTAGGCCATGTGTTATAGTTTACATTATTATAGAAATAATACCAACTGTTTGATTATGAAATCAACATAATTAATTTTGTATTTTATATAAACATGTCATATAGGAAAAGAAACTGATAAGGATAGGTAAATCAGAAGAAACAAGAGCAATTAATGGAAGAATTATAACCTGGTTATAAATAGGGGCCTATCTGAATAGTAACCAGAATAATTTGCATCAGATAATAATAATTGCTTCTCATCAAGAACTATTTGGTTTTTGTATTTTTCTTTAAACTGCTTTCTGATTAAGAGTATTATATATACGTGTGTGCATTTCTAAAATAACATAGACTCTATTATACAATGGAATAATACGCATATAATAACTTTTATTTCCTTGTTCTGCCAAATCAAAATTTTCAATTCTTCTAATAAGACAAAGTAAAGAAAACCGTACTCATTTAATTTAGGATTATATTATAAACAAAAGATAACATTGTTAATGTGAACAATTGTTTTTAACTAATCATAGTTGACTTGAACACACGACACACCTTATTGACCTAGCTTCACATGTTCCTCTTCTCACCGAAATCAAGAGATTATACATCAGCAGAAAAATATAAACACCCCTTTCTTACACAGTAACAAGAATATTCCTACAACACAAAACATACAACTTTTTTTCTCTACAAATTACATATAATGTATCATTATTTAGGCAATGACGTTCTTAGATTGTTGATAATAATAATTCTGTGTTGAAATGATTATGCAGAAACAGCATGTGTGGGAGGGAAAGAGTGGTATTTCTACACACAAAGAGACCGTAAGTATGCAACAGGGTTACGCACAAATCGTGCCACTGCCTCAGGGTACTGGAAGGCCACAGGGAAGGACAGGCCTATCCTTCGCAAGGGCACCCTTGTTGGGATGAGGAAGACTTTGGTGTTCTATCAAGGAAGGGCACCCAAAGGTAGAAAAACTGAGTGGGTGATGCATGAGTTTCGCATTGAAGGGCCCCATGGACCTCCTAAAGTTTCTTCTTCTAAGGTATATATATCCCCTAATGGAATGAGTTTAAGTCTTAGGGTAACATTATTTATTCTGACTGAATATATGAAAAGGATTTAGTTTCTTTGTTCTCCCATCATGAAAAGTATTTTATTGGACCAAAATGAGTAAGTAAGGGGGAACTTGTTTTTCCATAAACAACTGTGAATGGTGAGTAGTATATACATAGACTTTTGGGAAGGACCTTGTTTGGTTTCCTTTGCATGCATCAGGGAGGCAGCTAGTGATTTCCAATAAAAAAAATTGAGGACTTTTGACTTTTTGGGATATGTTTTTGCTCTGTGCCAAAACCAAATTTGTCTCACTTGGCTATTGGCTAGAATGTGACTACATAAGATATATGGGGTAGCTGACCTAAGAAGATCCTATTTCATTTTTTTATTTTGCACTTATGTAAGCCTATATCAAAGCACCAAATTCTTCCATGTGTTGAGAGCAGCCACTGCATCATGTTGTTTTCCTTTTTCTTTTTTTTCCTTTTTTTTTTTTTTTATGTCTAATCCAAAATTAAATGCAGGAAGACTGGGTTTTGTGTAGAGTGTTCTACAAAAACAGAGAAGTATCAGCCAAAGTTAGCATGGGTAGCTGCTATGAAGACACAGGGTCTTCATCTCTTCCTGCATTAATGGATTCTTACATTAGTTTTGATCAAACTCAAGGTCATGCAGATGAGTTTGAGCAAGTGCCCTGCTTCTCCATTTTGTCTCAGAACCAACAACAAAACCCCATTTTCAATCACATGACAAGCATGGACCCTAAATTACCTGCAACTTCTGGATATGGAGGAGCACCAAATTTGGGTTACTGTTTAGACCCTTTATCCTGTGACAGAAAAGTGTTGAAAGCTGTTTTGAGTCAGATCACAAAGATGGAAAGGAATCCTCTGAACCAAAGTCTGAAAGGCTCTCCAAGCTTTGGAGAAGGAAGCTCAGAGAGTTACTTATCTGAAGTGGGTATGCCTCACCTTTGGAACAATTACTGATGTGGGACTCTTCTCCAATGCAATTAATCCATTGTTTTAAGTGATGGTGAGTGCCTATGTTTTTTTCCCTGTGCTGTTTGCCTATTACTATGATACACATCCCTCCATTATGTGTCCCAATATATTAGGAAAAAATGGGACTTGTAATTCAAACTTATAAATATTTGTAGTTAATTCTAGTTAGTGGATGATTTTTTTTTTTTTTTTGTTGCCAAATTCTATCTTGAGCTATATCTTATGAATATCTTTAAAAAGATTTCTCTTTTTGAGATGAAAAAGTTTGAACTTAGATTTTTTTAATAAGTTTTTGGTATTGTATTTTTTTTTGTCTCTAAAACACATCGAAGGACATTGATGTTAATATTTTAAAATATGTTAAAAACTTTTTTCATATACTAACATCAATATATTTACAAGACTTAGTAAAGAGATAATACCAAAATATTAACAAAAAAGTCTAAGCTGAGAAAGTTTTAAACAAAAACCCTTATATTGTGTAAAAATAAATCATTCTTTCGCTTAAAAGTTTTCTAAAGATAAATAATATTTCAAACCAAAAATACAATGAGTCTAAATTTAAGTTAAATATTTAAATTAGAAATAAGAGATCGTTGAATTTGAAGTTATCACATCTCAAATCTCTAACTATTGGTGAGTTTTCTTTTTGTTTTGTGTCACTAAAAAATTTACAGCACCTAAGAAGATGAAAAAGAAAAACAGAGTTTTATGTTAGTACATTATTAGAAACAAGGTAATGTTACTACACTAAATATTAAAATAAAAAAGATAAATGGTGAGCCTTACAAAATTAGAATAAATTTATGTGAATACACTGAATATTAGAAACATTATGTCACAACATTATTTGAACCTCTCCAAAAATGAAAAAAACCGATTAGATTTCTTGTTGAAAGTGTTGCTATCATGTGTCATGGTGTCATTTTAATGGACCAAAATATATTATAGTTCCTATAAAATCTTCTCCACAACCACCACAATAATAGACTGAGGAAATGAAAAAGAGTAAACTAAATGTTTTTTGTGTGCATATACTAATTATAATCTTTGAAGTAATTATCGATTCATAACACTAGTAGTATACAGAAAATGATTAATAACTAATATAAAATTATGGCTTAAATACCTTTTTCGTCCTCATTTTCGTAGTGTTTGTTGTGAATGGTCTTCATTTTGACAGAATGTTTAAAATGGTCATCATTTTTACCAAATGTTTAAAATGGTCCTCATTTTCGCAATTCGTATTTTATTTGGTCATCTTCTGTGACGCCGTTTAAATCAGTAATGAAACAATCTTTTACAGTACACGTAACACACCCCAATGTAACGTAATACAAACAGTGTCACCTATACAGTGTTCCGTTACTGACTTAAACGACGTTACAGAAAAGGATCAAATAAAATACGAATTGCAAAAATGAGGACCATTTTAAACATTCGATAAAAATGAGGATCATTTTAAACATTCTGTCAAAATGAAGACCATCTACAACAAACACTATGAAAATGAGGACGAAAAAAGTATTTAAGTCTAAAATTATTAAATTTAATAGTAGGTTATATTTTGAATAACAAATTACAAGATTGGTAACTTACTATAGCAGCATAGAAGATATTTTTGTTGAAATGTTTTAACCCTTTGGATTTTTAATTTGTTTAGGTGAAAAAGTTTGTGTGAAGTGAAGTGCAATGTCAAACACATTAAAACAAAGGAAAGTTAATGATCTTAAAAGTGTCCCTTTCGTGGGGCTGATTAATTAGAAGAGACAATTAGTATGAGAGAAGACTAAATCACTATGATCTCAGCTTAAGGATTCGCTGACTTCTTTGGTGTTTTCTTCTTCATTTTTTTAATTAGGGTTTTCATCAAATGTAAACAACCCACATTACCAAATACTTTGATTACATCTTCAACTATGAGACTTTTAGTTTCATCTACACTTAAAAATCTCTAAAACATCACTTTTATCATTTCATGAAATAACATCTATCAATAACTAAAAACTATATTAATGTACCTTATGTTCTTGATCAATTTTGAAAAACTATTCATCCTATTTTGTAATCTAATGAAAGGACATTAATTCAATAAAGATAAAGATGTATTAATAAAAGAAATTATATAATTTCTAATATATGATATTTTAATATTGGAAAATAGGTATTTAATAATATTGATATGTTCATGATTATTTCATAATCAAGAATATTATATATATTATTTGATTTTATATGATTGGTATTATTGATTTGTACGTAATTTAACATTTACCTTCTAGTAAGATAAGACGATAAATTTAATAAAAAAAAAAGTTATTCTTCAGATAATTTTTTAATAATAACATCATATTGAAAAATAGACTTTAAAGTTTAAGTTAATTTTGCAAAATTATTTTATCATATTAAAAAATAAATTTTAAAATTTAAGTTAATTTTGCAAAATTATTTTATAAAATGAGATTTGTACTATTATAATACCTCTTATTTCAGGTCAACGTGAAATCTTCTATACATACAAATATTTTGTACATCATTTTCTCTCGTATAATTTAGCTTATTATTTTGTTGTTACTTTTCCTACAATTTGTTTCATTATTTTCTCATAAAATTTACAATTAATTCAATATTATTTGTCTTGAAATAATGTTTTATACTCACTTAAAAAATCCAATAAATAAATTTGGTACACAGTCTCATCTCAATTTATAATTATTTTATGAATTTTATTATCTGAGTTTTTTCATATCTTATTTCATAACTTTAACACATTTTACTAATTTCTTAAATGTTCAAAAACATATTGACATTATAAAAATAGGCAATACTAAATTACAACAATGTATAGAAAGAAAAAAACGTCATCATGATGATATTTTATTTTTTAAATCTTTTATCTGAATCATTTTCTAACATATTTAATATTTAATATGTCGGCAAAATACGTACAAATTTAAAGATATAATAATGAAATATACGAAAAAATTACAAAATGGTGAGAATTTTTTGATAAAATATATCATTTAAGTTTAACTTTAAAACACGAAGTAATAGTAAAGCTTAGTTAATTATATAGTCCATCAAATTTATACAGTTGCTAATGGTGAATAAATTTTGAAATTCAATCTTAATAATATCCGTAATTATAAAATTTTACATTAAATATTAGCACAATTTACCAAAATAAAATTTTAATTAAAAAGAAAGAAACAGTAGTAAAACCTTGTAGTGATCCAAATAAGCACATTGATACGAAAAGGTAAGAATTGAAGTATTTGTAGAATGTAAATGTTGTGTTAGTCAGAGTTCTTAAATAGTTATTTATTACTGCCACCGACAATTTAGACTATTTTTTATTTTTAAATAATACTCAATCACCTTGACCATTAATATTTTCAATCCAAAAATAAATAACTGAAGTCACTTAACAATAATCTAAAGTGCTTTCAATTTTGAAACAGGTGTAAGAAACAAGTGGATCTATATTGCATGTGAGGTCAAAACGCAATAAATGTTAAGATCTCATTAAAGCTTTAATGGAAGATAGATACAATTATTAGACAAATTGTGATAAACAATTAAGTTTTTTTTTTTCAAAAATAATAACCATAAAAAAATTACGTCTATTATAAAAAGTATCACCTCATCATTTTCGATGACAATCGTCAAGTAACTATCATTCAAAATGTTATAAATATTCAATTTTGTGCTAGTAAAAATCTAAAGTTAAAATATATATTTCCTTATTTTTATTTAATTTTGTTATTTTAGTCTTAATATTTTTCTTTTTCAAATAGGTTTTGATTTTCTTTAATTTGATTTTTTTTACTAACATCGTTAAATAATTAATGATAATAAATTGTAACTATCATGTGTCATTTTGATTTTTTTTTTAATTTTTAAAAAATTGTTCACGTCTTGATCCAAAAATGTGTCATGTGTCAGAATCAATGTTTTTTTATTCAATTTAGTCTCTATATTCATTCATTACTTTTGGTCAATATAATTCCAATTTTTTTTAAATGGAACAATTTTGTTCCTTTTCAAATTGAGATGAAATTTAATTTTTATATAAATGTTCTAATAATATTTTTAATAAAATTCACATTTTTATCAAATATTTTGGTTTAAGGTTAAAATTAGTTTAAAATTTTATTTATTAAATATATAAATCACATTTTTATTAAAGACTAATTTTAAAATTGTATATATATCACTACAAAAAACATGAATTTTAGTGGATGCTATATTTGGTGTTTTCAGGGTTTTTTTAACCCCCAATAAGTGCATTACCCACGGTTTACCCTTCTTCTGGTAGAACCACCGTAACTAAAAGATTAACTTGGATTTTTCATAATCTTTGGAAACGTGAAACTTCCCTGGGGTTTGAAAACCCCCGGTATTTTCTTGGGGTTTGTAAAACCTTTACTAGTCTGTGACATTTGTGAAAACCTATTACTTTTGGATTCCAAAATTGCAAAGATACAAATTTTCACAAAAGCATCATTATTTTAGAGGTTTAACATTTGCAAATCCAAGCTTAGATGAATTTCTTGAGATATAGAGGTTTTCTCATACAAGTTAATTTGGGAATGTGGTAAATATTTGATTTGGCACAAATAATTACAACCAAAGAAAGATAAGGAGATTCTTTTTTATATTACAAACTACAGATCCAATAACATAATAGGGCCACAATAAATAAATAAATAAATAAATATATATATATATATATATATATATATATATATATATATATATATATATATATATATAATATGTATACGTGTGTGTATGAAGGAAAAGATACATTGAGAAGCATAAATACTATTTGGTAGCATATGTGCAGCTGAACATTTGGCCCCTGCTGCATTTTGACACTATTGAGGACTTATAAAGTTCTCGGCTATTCCAACAATGAATGTCATTTGATTCGATGGTTGAGAAGAATTCTTTTGTTCAAATCCTAGTTATCATGGCTTCATTTTATCCAAATCAACCACTGCATTAAATTCAGTTTTGCAAACAATGAGTCATTTTATAGCCAGAAAAAATGAATCCATTTTTTGCAAAATAGAAATAGAAATGTGAAATGAAATTTTAGTTTCGCATCATTCCATAGGTAAGAATCTTCTTGAGTTCCATCAATAACAGATATTGTAATATCCTGGTCGGATATTACTAATTTAAATAATTAAAATAGAGAATAAGTATAAAATCGCATTTATGATAATTCCTTTTTCTAAAATACTGGAAAATTTAAAACATTTATTATACGAAAATAAACCAAAATCCACAAACTATAATTGTCGATTACAAATTCCAAGTTTGGTAAGATAAATGTTTACAAAATGTTTAAAATCCATAAAACAAGAAAACATCATAAAGGCTTTTCCCCAAGCTAGCCCCTCTGCGAAACATGCTTCACCAGCAACACCTGTAACATCATTTGCTCCCGTGTAACACATTACACGATCATCGCTAAACACAAGCAGATAGGGTGAGCTCAACAAAATAAAACTGCACTACACAATATAATAAATAACCATACAATATTCCAACAATTCTAATACTCCCAAGTCTCATCACATAGTATACTATTCTCTCATAACCAACCGGTTTCCTTTTCTACGCCCTAACGCATCCTGGGAAGAACAAGCAACCACCCTTGCCTTACTTGTTCACCAAAACCGGGTAAGAGCATTACTTTTCTTAGGACTTACAACCAACCACCCTTGCCTGCTCACTAAAACCCAGCAAGAGCATAACCCTTACCTGTTCACCAAAAGCCGATAAGAGCATTGCTTTTCCCAAGACTCACAAGCCATAATCCTTAATCCTCGACTTCCAAATAATCCTTTGGACGTCTCTTGATTCTACACCCTTTGATGATTACATTGATTGATATTTGCTGCCACGAGTGTCTACTCGCCCCTCTGACTACAGGCCACCACCTAATAGTCCACACGCGGAAATAAATTTGCCACGATCCGAGACACCAAGTGGAGTTCCCCAATACAAACCGCAATCCGTATTTGTCCCAAGACTACCAAAGTTGTCGGATAACACCGAGGAGGGCAATCTTCCAGAACCCATCCGTACGAGTCACGATCTTGCACACTCAACTGGACTTCCAAAACCACCAGGCTACAACCTTGAGTGGCCATGTGTTACCCCAATACAAGTTGCACTCGTAACTGGCCCCCCAGGAAAGCAATGATGGGTCACAAAGAGAACTCAATACAATGGAAACCACAAGTATACGCATACTCTCTCTAAAACAACATAAAATAAACATTAAGAAGTTAAACGATACAAGAATTTGGTTCAAGAGAAGACTTTCATGCATCAATATATATAACGCAATTGCATATAATATCATTAGAACAGGAAATGGCAGCTCCCCTAACCTGGATTTCCCGCTCCATTTGTGCTCCTAACGTCCCTTCTTGGCCCAAAATTGCCTTAGGTATTTTCTCCTATACTTGAGTGCACCTTCTCCCCTCAAACACTTCCCTTTTGTTCAGTTTTGGTGTTTTGGAAAACCCTCTTAGGTAGCCACACGAAAATACCTCCTCTCATACACCACCTTTACTCACTCATTAAGCTTTCACCTAGTAATTACTACATTAATGTCCAAAAGCCAAAACAATGATTTAAATGTGATTCAAGTACAATTAACTGGTGGTTTCAGCTCATCAATTGCCATGATCCTTACCTCTCTAGCTTCTTTGGAGACGGCTAGGGTTTCTTGATCACTTACTAATGTAACCAAAAATAATTCAAGCGTAAAAAGATCTATTTTATGCTAGCCAAGGTTCAAACTCGCATCCACCCAATTATCAATTAGCATATGCACAACCATCAACCTATAGATGTTTCTTGACATATCATGCACACATATACTCATAACATCATGCCACATGTTCATATATGTGCCCACAATAAATTAAATAATTAAAACATCACATTAATGGCATACACAACACTTGAACCCAAGTCCCCCTCAAATGCACCAAGCGTGTCTAACCACTTGAGCTACAATTTCTCCTTTATCATAAATCTCCATAGTAATTACTTTATAGATTCCTTCCCTCACATTTATTAAATAAATATTTCTTTACTTACTTAATTTTTTCGGGTCTTACAGATATTGCATATGGTTGAACATTTAGTGTACTTCTATTCTTGAACATTTCCCTAACCTTTAACATAAGAAAACTAACCTTTAACATAAGAAAACAAACACTTAAGACATTGAAAGCATAGTTAACAAGATCAGAACATGAATTAACAAGATAAGAATAAGACAATACATTAAAAGCATAAAACAAGTTGATTTTGGGTCAATTCAAGATTTAAGTCTACTACAAGATGTATTAAAAAAATATTTTGGGCAGTCCACAATCATCCAACTCAAGTATCAATTTTCCATATTTAAAATAAAATAACAAGAATGTAGATTAAATGACAAAAAGGAGGTCAAAATCATGGTTAGGGAATCATCAATTCACATAGAGATATAGATAAAAGGAGGTAAAAAAATGTAGATAGCTCTCTCTAAGGACAAAATGTGCAGAAAATAAGAATGGAGATCCTGCAGAAAACATAATACTCCAACTTCTCCCTGTTTGCTTTATTGGATTTACATCCTATACTATAAACATTGCTTTTATAGATTAATTAGAGTAAATAATTAATAAAACTGTAGTTACTATATTATAAATGTTCACAATTCACTAATTTTCTTTGTTACCAAGACATAATGATGGAAGTAGTTGTTGTGCTTCCTTGTCTCATTTCGATTATTAGTACAATGCAAGCATTTTTGTTAACTGGAAACACTGCTACTTTTACCTTTGTTACATTAATTGCCTAAAACAAATCCAACTGAAGTTTTACTAAATAAGGCTCAAGCAAGAGATAAGATTGAAAATGTCATGTTTACTAAATAAGGCTCAAGCAAGAGATAGGATTGAAAATGTCATGTTTCACTGCACAATGACAAGATTTTAGATGAACTGAAAATGAACAAATTTACCACTCTAGTCAAAGTTGTATATGTCTACTAAACTTGATCATGAAAAGAAATATAGAAATATAGACCATGAATGCCTTAAAACAATTGGGATGCAACAGTCATGTAAATGAATCCAATTAAAACATTACCAAAACCTACATATGATGATTAACATTCATCATATCTATATCTAGAAGTCAACCTACACATTGTGATGAGATGCCTTGAGCCAAGGGACCTACAACAAGAGTCATGGCTAGGAGAATACAAGAGGAATGAGCCCTAAATACGTATGCAAGACCCAAGATGAACTTCACATGGGCCAAGGAAGATGTGAAGACCTAGCCTAGGACATTTTGCTTGTAAATACTAGATTATGATTTTATTTTGGGCTTTGTATTTTGGGCCCAGTAGAATAGGCTTTTCTTTGGGCCATGTATTGGGCCTTAGAGGAAATTGGGCTTTAGAAGTAATTTTGGACCAAAAAGGAGAATTGGGCCAAATGGGCCAAGAGTAGTGTGTCTACTCTAGAAAAGCCTAGAAGCTTCTCAAACTTGCTCTCCAAGGATGAGAGTTAGCTTCTCATGGCAAGACAAGTGTGACTTGCTTAGGTGGCAAGTCACACCTCCCACATGCTCCTTTTTGGCTCCAAAATTCAACTTTCTAGACTCCTTTTTCCCTCCACTTTTTGGAGACTCCTTGGTCTCATTTTATCCTATAAATAGAAGGCTTAGGAGATGTATTTTTCAGCTTGAAATTGAGTAATGAATTGCTGCCCAAATTTGTGCACAAATCTCTTTTGAGCTCACCTTAGAGTAAACTCTTCTCTAGTTTACTCTAGTCTTCTTCCTTAGGAGTTGGCCTCACCTCTCTTAAGAATCCTTTCACCTACACCAAACCAAACACCTTAAGCTCCTTTCCTTCATGCTTCCGCATCCAACACCATCCATGGAGCCTCCATTCTTCATGCAAGCTTCAATGGAGACAAGAAGAAGTCATCATGTGGTATCATGAGCCTTGGTTTTAGTGAGTTAAGTGCTTCTTCTCCATTTTTCTTTCAATTTCATGTTGTTCATCACTTCTTCTACTTGTCTTGCTGTTTTTGTTCATTTTATTTTGATTATTAATGTCCTTTTACTTTGGTTCATCTTCATTTGCTTCATCTTGAACTATCCTTGTGTGCTTTAAGTGTTCTATTTGGTTTCTACCGTTTACTTTTCATTTTAATTGAGTATTTGTTGTTTTTGTTCAGTTCATTCTCTTGTTCTTGAGTTTATTTTGATTTTAAGATCCATATGTTTTGTCTAGAGTCATGTTTAGTCCATATATGTCATTAATTCCTTGTTTAGCTTTTAATTTTCTTTGAATTTATTGGTGATGTGCTGCTGAATTTTGTTTCAGATTTGAGTGCAATTTTTAATCCTTAAAAATTAACACTCTCTTCTCTCTTTGAGCCTTGGAAATGAACCTTCACATCTAGATAACCTTAGTTATCTTAATGTCCATTGGGAATTTTTCTTATGCTTGCTTAACATCACCATAAATCACACTAAATTTCCTTTCAATTAATTGTGCTTTGGTGCTTTTTCATTTCTGTTTTTGAGTTCAGATTGCTATTTAGATCTTATCAATGTTTTAGAGTCAATTTCCATTGTGTTTCATTGTGTTTCATGATCTTCTTTTGATTCCTTTAAGTTTCCTTCTCCTTTGTGCTTTTTGTTTCCATTAAAATGCAAATGATCAAGCATGGTGGTGATTCTGTTTTGTGGTGGAAACTAGCTGCTGTAAGAGCTATAAAAAGAAAGAAAAAGAGCACAAAAAGAATACAAGCAAGTACCAAAAAGAATCAAAAGAAAGTGGCAAAAGAAGTACACTAGAATCACTACCATCACTTGAGTTGGAGAGCATTATTTTGATGCATTTTACTGTTGTTCCAGTTTCTGTCTGACTGCACACTATTTGTATTTGATTTATCATAAAACATTGGCCGGTGCAAATCCAAATATAATTTTTCCCTCTTTTAGCTAAGACATAGACGAAAAAGTGAAAAAAACAATCATTGAAAAATTTTGTGAAATGAAAAAAATGAAAAATAGCTGAAGCAGAGGCTTGAATTCACGTTTTTGGACTGGCAGTGAGTGAAAAATCAAATTTCAGTGTAATTTTCTAGCTTATTTTGGTTGTTTTTCATCCATTCTAGTGTCATTCATTAGGTAATTCATTTGAGTGCTTATCTTGTTTCTTTACCTTATTTCTAGTTTGTCATTTCTTTGGTAATCCTTTGAGT
>Ga0214544_1009018_pt1 | contig 16019 bp, 8 predicted proteins | sample CNSS3metaG_FD_160074 | JGI IMG/M metagenome (GOLD analysis project Ga0214544, IMG submission 160074) | Root nodule microbial communities from cowpea collected in UCLA plant growth center, Los Angeles, California, USA - CNSS3 | ecosystem: Host-associated > Plants > Roots > Nodule | place: USA...
ATATATAGAGAGAGAGAGAGAGAGAGAGATAGATAGATAGATAGATAGATAGATAGATGGTAAATGTCTCATCCTCTTACCTTAGTGGTAGTTTGTAAAAAAATTACTATTTTTTTCGTTCTCTCTCTTTTTATTGCTCATTTCCCCTTTTTTGGTTTCTCTTTTTTCTTTGGTAAAAACCTTTGACCTCTCCTATCCCATCTTGTAAGTGTACATACATACATACACATGTATGAAACATCAAATAAACTTACTAAAATTATATTAAAATGACTAAATTCATCTATTTTTAAAGTTAGGAGAATAAATTGAACCATAGTTGCGGACATCGTAAAGATGCACTAATTCTAAACATTTTTACTAAATTACCCTCAATTATATCTATTGAAATTTAAAGATAATTATCCTCAATTATATCTATTAAGGAAATTACATAGATTTAAAGATAATGAATATGTTTTAAATAATATTGTTTGTCACTTGCATATGTTTTAAATAGTATGTTTTAGATAATGAATATCTATTACGTTTCAGCATTCACTTGCATCCCACAAATTGGTAAATTTAGGCGATAAGTGACACGTTAATACTGGAGTAAGTTTGACACATATACTTTTAGCCTCAATATTCTTTTAATAATTTATTTTGTTCCTAATACATTTTTAATTTATTTTTTATTCTCTTAGCATGCTAATATTGAGTGTAACTAACACTTCTATTATTTAAAAAAAATTAAGAAAAAAAATCAATTTAATGTAAAATATGTGTTATCCCAAATTGTTTAAGTCTTTTCATAAATAGTTGTAGTTTTTTTATGGGATTCTTTATCTTTAGATTTTATTGTCTAATAAAACATTTTAAACCTAACCCATTGCTTTCATTCTTTTTTTAGTTTCAACATTGAAAAAACAAATAAGAGACGTGAACCCTCTATAAAGGAAAAAAAATTAATATCTTATTTTAATAGCATAGTACTATTAAAATAAAATAGTTCATTACAAATATTCAAAAAATAGCTTATCCAAAATACATATTATAATAATACAATCATCCAACATATAAGACTATAATAATATAAGACATGTACTTTTAAACTATTATACTATGATTTTATTACAAAACTATATCTAACATGATTTAATCCCATACAATTGGCTCCTCAATCACAAGAGGCATCTCTATCACAAGACATAACAAACAAACAAGAGAAGATAAGCTAATTTACAAAAGGAGTATCATATATAGAACATATAATTCATGTTATAAGATTTTATCAATCATTCATCAACACATACAATTTATAAGAGAAAACTATACAAGACCCAATTATCCAGATACAAGCATTGAAATTGGATTCACTAAAGGAACGCTACCATAGAATCTACATATGAGACCCTTGGAATTATGCCAAACACACACGCCACCAAAGAATCTACTCATAAGACCCTTGGAATTATACTAAACACATACACCACTAGAATCTACTCACGAGACCCTTGGAATTACATCAAACACATATGCCACTAAAGAATCTACTAACGAGACCTTTGAAATTACGCCAAACACTTATGGCATCAGAGAATCTATAAAAGAGACCCCTAGAATTATGCCAAACACATACGGCACCGAAGAATCTACTCGTGAGACCATTGGGATTACGCCAAACGCATAATTTCATCCATAAACATGATTCCACATCAACTTCCAAATACCAAACATCATATTAAGTAATATTATGTTCGTCATCAATTACAATCATCATATATTCCATACATGCTTATATCCATTAACAAGTCTATCATCATCAGTACAGTTTCATCTATCATTATACACATGCATATTCATCAAAGAATCCATCAACAATTGTATAAACAACCGTATACATTCTTTTATTCCAAGATCAAACCAAAACGACAAATTAGAAATGTTTTTTGCAAAATAGAAACCTAAAAATAGGATAAAAATAAGAGACTAACTTTTCTTACTACAAACCTCAAATCAAAGATCCCACTTGTGAAAGTAACAATTCATGTGTATAGGACTTGTTGTTAAAATTCTAGCTTGATTCGACGGTTAATGAAACAAGAATCACAGTTTTGTCAAGTTTCTCTAGGCTGAAAATAGGGTGGCGCCCGACACCCAAAAGTAGCACCTAGCGCTAGCCAAGTTAGTGGTGTTGTCCAACTAGCGCCCGATGGCACTACAGTGGCGCCTGACATAGCACCAGACCCATAATTCTTTATTTTAAGTTTTAAATGGAGTAGTTTGAAGCTTCTTGAGTTATTACCCGTTTATAACTATCAATAAGCTTTGCTTTATACATTTATTTGCCCAAGAAGAATCAAATCATAAGATTTAAAGGTCTCAATAAAAGATCAAATTCAACATACAAAAAGAATCAATTCTACTTACATCCCAAATGTAACATCCTGAACAAATATTACTAATTTAAAATAAAATTGAATAATATGAAAATTAAATTGGCATTTATTTAACTGTCTTTCTTGAAGTGTGGGAAAATTTTCAAACTTTATTACGCGTAAAAATTCAATACATAAGTTCGACTACGATATAAGTTCATAATCCAATAAAAATATTGTTTTCAAGTACATAAAAGAAAATCCATAAAGTAGTGCTTCCATGCTAGCCCTACTCTGGCTCTATGTCTCACCAGCACCACCTGCAAAATCATTTTTTCTCATGTAACGAATTACATGATCATTACCAAACATAAGCAGATAGGGTGAGTTAATAGTATAAAAATATATACAATTCAAATACACACACACACACTCATCAGAGAAACTCTATCCTCTGAATCCATAACACATGGCCATCACCATGTTATCCACATTCTACATCTTCAAATGATGACCTTAAGATATCTTTTGCTGCCACAAGCCACAACTCGTGGTTCCACCATCTACAAGCCCCAACTCGTAGAAACACGTGCACGAATATCATCCTACAAACCACATTCCATAATGCCAGGTGGAGTTCTCGACACAAACCACAGTTCGTACTCTTTACACAAGATTAACACATCATAGGCCACAACCTGTGATTGCTCAATCGAGTGGAGACCCTCCGTACAAGTCACAACTCGCACACTCACACTGGTACCATCCGCCATTCCGAGCCATAACTCAAGGAATGTCACGTGTTTACCCTCCATCCCCGAGTCACGAATCAATGGATTTTATTCCGAGACACAACTCAAGGAATGCTCCAGCAAAACCCATCCTTAAGGTATCCCCCAAAGCCTTGTAGACTACGCACATCCAAAGCAAATAAACCACTACCCATGCATTATCCCCTGGTGTTGCATGAACGCCTCCAGGCGAAAATAAGTTGCAAACCATCTGGCGGAAGCTTAAAGCTGCCATGTGCCACACGCTCCAAAGATCTCTGGAATTGTAGGAATCTCTTGACGAAACCCTTCCTGCCACCAGGTGCCACACATTGTAGTGCCCACTGCTCCTCCAACTGTTGCCTGGCAGAATCGTCCACGTCGCCAGGCGCTAAGCGCTCTAGACCTCACTGTTTTTGTACCTATCACCCTGCGGTTTAAACCCTATTGCTAGGTGTTACACCAGTAACATGATTTTACTGGTTTTACAAGATGCAGAGTTAAGTTCCACACTATCAATTCCTTACCAACTCACCTTAAATCACAAAATTGTGAATTCCAACAATTCCCCTTATGCGTATTACACCTATGCCTAATCATGAATAATGCATTCATACTATCCCTATTTGGAACTATACCCACTTCCAAATTCAATTACAAGCTAAGTGCATCCATAGGAAATACCATTCAAGCAATCCATTAAGCATATACAATTCGAAATTCAAGTCCTAATCACCCAATACTTTAGTTTCCCTTTCCAAATAACCCTCACAAAATTTTCCACTGCCAACACCATAACTCAACCTTATAATTCTAACATACCACAAAATATCCCATTGCCTAAGCCACATTCTACATTCATTGTTACATATAGTCCTGACATTGTGAACTTGCTATAAATTATGTTTCACATCACAGATTTCCCAATAACAATCTAACATTAAAAATAATTTCTCATCCTTGATCTATGTACTCTTTTCCTCACCCTCAACCTTTGTCCAAGATTCCTTAATCCACTCTCATAAGTAAAATGACCTAACCGAGTCCCAAATCCGCACTGCACCTCATAACCACACAGTGTCAATCTGCATTGTGTTGGCGCCTGGCGGCAAGGTAAGTGCCGCCAGGTTGTGCATACACTTCTGTGTTTTACCCATAACTTCTCTGCACCTACGAATACCCAAAATCCCTAAATCCATTCACTTTGTCTATTTTCCATATTCAGCGACCAACATACTCCCAAAGGTATTTAATATTAGTTTAAGTATGAACTTCGAAGTCCTCATTTGTGATTCTTACATCAATTAATCCTACACCCAACATACCCAATTTTCCAAACCCTAAAATTTATTCATACTCAATTTTGTTCCAATTAATTCCATTCACATAATAATTCATCAAGCATTAGTAACCAATATTCCATTAATGGATAAAGCTCCGTTTTTCCCCAATTAGAATAATCTAGAAACCCCAAAAACATAAAAAACAAGGCAATGTTGCTCGTATCGCCTGGCAGGTGTTCATCGCTGCTAGACTCTTCATACAAAAACCCATAAAATTGGGTTATTCAAGTTGAGTCGCCTGGCGGGTAGTTCATGCTGCCAAGCGGTTTCTAGCAGAAACCTAGAAAATTACACATATTGGTATGAGTCACCTAGCGGGCCTTCAACACTGCCAGGTGGTTTCTGAAAAAATTCCAAAAACAAACCCAAAAACCAGAAACACAAACCAGAATACAATTACAGTCCATGCAATATGCGAATTCAACAGAATTACAACCAAGCTCAAGTTTTGAAATTGCGAAAGTCCTTGGTGCACCACAATAGTTCCAACCCTTGTCTCCTTTCCAAGTTTGTTCTCAGCTCTCAATACTCTTCCTACTTGGTGTCTAAGATACTCTCTCAATAGTCCTCACACTATGGTAGTCTCAGAAACTACTCTCCTCCCTCACAAAATAGGATTAATTGTCATTCAGAAACCTAGAGACGACATAAAGCAATTGGACCCAAAAGAAGAGACCACAGGGTTCAAAATCATATCTAGTATACCAATATGATGCTTGAATATGAAAATTCCTCCAATGAAAGTTTTTGAGCAACAATTGCATTTAACTTTTTTTCCATTGCCCAAAACATTTGTTCCATGTTTCCATCCAATGTCAGTATGGTTTCTTGAAGCATTTTTACTTCTAGACAGCGACTGAACAACAAGAAGCTGAAACTTGAGCTCGCGAAATGCCAATACGAAGGTAAGATATGCATGCATTTTCAAGTTCAATCTTTGCTTCTTTTTCAATTAGGGTTTGCAGGGTCTGCTATTTGGGGTTCAATCTCTAATTTCATATGGGTTTTCGATTTGTGATGTTGGGGCTTTCGTTTGGGTTTAACATCCACACAGGAACGACATATTTTCGTGTTGTTTTGTCTCCAGCTACAAACTCGTTTTGAACTTGCGAGTTTGTTACAAGTCAACCGAGTTTACTCTGAGTCCATTCCGAGTCTAAAAAAAATGGGTTTATAAGCGAGTTAACTCGTGAATAGTGCACTGACTCGTAGACTCGTATGAGTTTAGAAGTCAACCCACGAGTTCGATAACCATGACTGTATACAAAACCAAAGACAGATTGGACTCGAACAGGGTTATGCGACGATCACAACCCTAACTTCTAATAACGAAAAGGATTGAATGCAAGTGAGAAGATGGATGAAGAAGATGAAGGTTATGGAGAGGATGAGTTTTGAGAGAAAGAAAAGGGGTTCTATTTCTTGTGGCTTAATAGGTTTTGAGTTTTTCTTTCAAAAAAACAAGGTTTTATAAAAATAAATTTTAATAATTGATTAATTTTTTTCCTTTAAACAAAATAATTAAAAAAATTATGTTAATTCTACACAACTAAGGTTTTGAGTTTTTCTTTAAAAAAAAAACAGGGTTCTATAGAAATAGATTTTAATCATTGATTAATTTTTTTCCCTCAAACAAAATAATTTAAAAAAATGTTAATTCTACACACTAATGACATGGTTACATGAGGAAGAATGAATGGATGAAGTTGAAGGGATTATTGTGTTGTTTGTTTTAAAGGATAAAAAAATGAAAGTGAAGAGATTTAAAGATAAAGTTTGTAAAAGATGTGAATGATTTAGTAGATGAAAAAGTAAGATTACAATTTTACTCTTTTGGTCAAAATTAATATAAGATAAAATATATTTTTTTAATTTTAATTTAAAATAAAATTTAATTTGTTTAATTTAATTTAAAATAAAATATGAATGACTAGTTTTTAAATAAAAAAAGTAATTAGTGTAAATAAAATGTAATTGGTTTAAAATAATTTTAATTAAATATTACATTATAATAAAAAATAATATTAATCAATTATTATTGTCATTACTACTTTTATTAGTATTTTATTTAGTTGTTATACTATTTTTTTTTCGATTAATATTATTTTTAAATACTATTTTTTCATTTATATTATTTTTAAATGTTATTATTATTATTATTATTATTGTTATTAAAATTATTATTATTATTATTATTATTATTATTATTATTATTGTTATTCTTATTCTTATTGGTATATTGTTATTCTTATTCTTATTATTGTTATTATTGCTATTTTTATTTTTATTGTTATTATTGTTTTTATTGTTATTATTATTATTGTTATTGTTATTATTGTTTTTGTTGTTATTATTATTATTGTTATTGTTGTTATTATTATTATTATTATTATTATTATCATTATTATTCTTATTATTGTTATTATTATTATTATTATTGTTATTATTATTATTATTATTGTTCTTGTTATTATTGTTCTTGTTATTATTATTATTATTGTGTTATGAATTAATGATTGTTCATTGATTTGATAAATCTACTCATATGATTGATGCTCATATGATTCATTATTTTTTTATGTAAATATTTGTATTAATTAGTTGATTTATTTCTTTTATGGATTACATGTTGTATCTATAAAAATGATTCTTCCTATCAATAATAATACACAGATGAGTTGCTCCCTATTCTCTCATTCTCTATTCTTTCTCTCATTCTTCTCTCTTTTATTAACTTCATTTCATAACACGTTATCAACACGATGCTCCAATCAACTGAGGACTAATGAAAGCTTTTTGTCTCTAACGACAGTGCTCTACGTGTCTCAATCCAGGCTCTTTCTAATCCTTTCTCAATTTATAATTTTACCTTATATTATTCCTCATGTGATAAGAATTGTTTAACTTTATCAATTTTCATCTCCGTCTTATTATTTTTATTTTTATTATGACGGTGATTATTATTATTATTTTGATGATGATTATTATTATTATTAATATTATTATTTTATGTGCATGTTCTAAACACGCGAAACGTTACAAAATTTGGATTTGTGACCCTTGATATTACAAGGAAGAATTCCTTATATTGGATTTTAAATGTTGAAATACATTTAGATGCAATGAATATTGGGATACCATTAAATAAAAAAAAATAAAGCATCTAAGCAACTAGTTTGCTCATGCGACCAAAATATTGTGAAAAGAGATTTCACAAATATTATGAATTTATTTCATGTCATGTATGGCTACACAAAGCAATAAAGCTTTTGATGAAAAATCATGAGATCCGCCTAATCTGCTCCATTCCTAGAAGTGAATGCAACAATAAATATTATGAATTTATTTCATGCCTTTGTATGGCTGAACAAAGCAATGAGCTTTTGATATTTATGTTTATATGAAGAACGAATGTTGGCACTAGTACCAAAGGTTGTGTCTTATTGATAGTGTAACAACTTATACAATTCTCAAGAGTAATAAATTTTTCTCTTGTTTGATAGTGTGAAACATCAATGTTAGTATTATTTATAGTACTACAGATATATTTGAAGGCTATAGAAGAGCTATTATACTTCTACCAAGAAATTGAATAGAAACTTATTAAGTTTCAAATATATTTGTCTAAATGGATATTATATTGAGACAAACAATGAAAAGGATATCAAATATCTTTATATCTCTTCGATTGAGTTGAAAAAAAATGTATATTGGAGAAATTATCAACATTCTTTATGGTTTGTACTACACGTATATTAGTACAATTGAAATGCATGTCATGGTAAACCAGAAGTTTACGAATCAAAATGAATGTCTTGTTTGACATGATCAGTTGGATTATTTGTACTACGCATATATTAATACAATTAAAATGCATGTCGTGGTAAACCAGAAGTTTACAAATCAAAATGAATTCCTTGTTTGGTATGATCAGTTAGGTCATCCTAGATCTATTATGATGCGAAAAAAAAGGGTTGAAAAACTCATGTTGACACTCACTTAAGAGTCAAGAAACTTCTTCATACCAATGAGTTCTCATGTACTATACGTTCATAGAAGTTGATAATTAGACCATCACCAGAAAAATTAGAAATGAGTCAATCTCATTTTTAGATCGAATACATGGTGATATTTGTGGTCCAATACATCCACCATGTGGAACATTTATATATTTCATGGTTTTAATTGATGCATCAACTAGATGGTCACATATTTGTTTATTATCAACTCGCAATCAAGTAATTGCAAAGTTATTAGTACAAGAGTTCACTTCCCAGATTATCTGATTTAGAAAATTTGTTTTGATAATACTGGTGAAATTACATCTCATGCTTTTCATGAGTATCGTATATCAATTGGAATTGAAGTTAAGCATCCAGTAGCATATGTTGATACTCAAAATAGACTTGCAAAATCATTACTAAAATGTCTAAAATTGATTGCAAGACCATTAGTTACAAGAGCTAATCTTCTAATGGCTACTTGGAAATATGCAATTTTGCATGTTGCATATTTGATTCGCATCAAGCCAATAATTTATCACAAATACTCTATTATGCAGTTGGTTTTTGGTCAGTGACATAATATTCTCATGTAAGAATTTTTGAGTGTGGTGTATATGTTTCAATTTTCCCACCAAGAAGGACTATGATGGGTCCTTAGAGATGATTGAGAATATATGTTGATTATGATCCTCCCTCAATAATAAAATATCTTGAATTACCAACAAGAGACTTATTTATAGTTCGACTTTTCGACTGTCACTTGGATGAATAAGTTTTTCCAAGATTAGGGGGAGAAAGAAAAAAATTTGAAAAGAATATTGGTTGGAATGAATTATCATTATCTTATCTTGATCCTCATACAAAAGAATGTGAACTAAAGTTCAAAGGATAATTCATTTACAAAATTAGTCAATCAATTACCAAATATTCTTATTGACAGAAAGGGTAATCAAATTATATATGCCAACTGCTAATGCTCCGAGTATATTTGATATTATTTCATAACACGCTTGAAGCATGGTAGGCTTGTTAATTCCAAAGACACACTTGAAGCGTAGTAGGCCTATTGGTTCCAAAGATAAAAACTCTTGAATGAGAAAGGGAGCTAAAATGCAAGATGACCTACTGGAAAAGGTGAAAATCCCAAAAGATTCATTTGACATAATTAATGATTCAGTTCTAGAATAACCTCAAGTACCTGAAATTGTTCAAAATGATCAGATCTCAATAAATTATGTCATGAATCATATAATATGGAACCTGTCACAACCGAAATCGCGACGGGATGACAAACCAAAAATTAAAATTTGGAAAAACAGAGTTTGGAGTCGGTTACGCGAAAACCAGATTTTGGGTCTGGGAGTTGGTTACGCGTGGGGAAGGTATTAGCACCCCACAACGCCCGTCCTAAGACGGTACATTTAATTAAATGTGCAAAAGTTATGTGGTTTTTCAAAATATTTATTGTTCCCGAAAAATAATATAAAAGGAGGAACAAAAGAAACAAAAATATTTTTTTTATTTTTTAGGGCCCGACGAGGATTAATCCTTGCCCCTACGTATCTCCATATTAATAGAGAATTAGGGTTACATAGTTCTTTATGCAAAACTATTTGAGAACCTTCTTGTTTTTCGAAATTTGAATTATTTGGAAATAGGTGTCTTGTGACGCGAGCGGTTAGACAGACACTAAAAATTAAACAAAAAAAAACATTTTTTATTTTATTTTTTTATATATTTTTTTAATATTTTCTGAAGAAGAAAAAATTGAAAATTGGTGTTGGACAAACATTAAAGAAATGAGGAAAACTATTTTTTGTTATTATTTTTAGAATAAGATAAAAAAAATCTCAAAAGTAGGCAAGAAAAAAAACGTATAATATTAAAACAAAATATAGTGAAAATTTGGGAATGAATAAATGAAATAAATTAACACTGACATACCTTTTAAACTTTCGAGTTCCTCTCTTCTTCTATTGAGAAAGAAAGAGGGAGTGTACAAAAAATTTTCTTCTTTCTTCTACCTCCTTCAATATGTTTTTTTTTTAAAGAGAGATAAAAAAGGAGGTTTGTGTGGGAGTGGTGATAGGAAAGAATTAGAGAAGTGTAGAGAAATTTTTTTTTTCGGTCCTCCTTTCCGTATGATAGAGTGCGTATTTATACTCACACCTTGCAATATCAATGCAATCTCAGTCTTAATTGTAATGAACAATATAAGGAAGGAGTTAGTCATGATAGCAACACATTATAGGAATCAAATCGCAGCAAATCAGAACACAAAATCAATCAAGATCAATAATATTGATTCTAACCGTCAACAAATCATAGAACAAAATCAATCCCAATTAGTAATATTGATTCTTACCATTTGAAGAGATATTGCTTCTAATCATTACAATCATATCACTAATTTCTCTTTCAGAAACAAAGGGTATAAAATATTTGAGTTGTTGGGCTCATGAAAAGGAGTGTGATAATTAATAACAAATTGGACTCTTCCTTCTTTTTTTCTTTTTTTTTTCTTTTTTTCATCACTCTTTTTTCCTTTTTTTTCTAAAATTAAAGTTTTGAATTTTTTTTATTTTCCATTAACCAAAACTTTTATTTTTTATTTTTTACTTTTTTTTAATATAAATTTATTCACCCGGACGAAATTGGGTGTTGACAGTTGCCCATCTTTACTTAAATTTTACTAGATAATATGAAAAGTTGACTTTTTCATATTATCGTAATAAAAGATAAGTAAAGATAAAAACACTAATTTCGTTCAGATTTCAAAAGAAGACAATTTTGAAGACAAACTTGACCATTACAGTGGAGATGGTATGTATCTGAAAGAAAAGAACTAAGTGACCATTACCAAGTAAAGGGTCCTAAATCAACACAACATTTTTTTTACTTTTTAAAAAAAAAAAATAGGCCAATCCCAAGGAGAGAGTTTATATCTTAAGGATTCAGCGACTATTACCATGTAGAGGGTCCTGATCAGAAAAACCATATTCTTTTTATTTATTTTTTACTTTTTGAAAAAACCAAAATTAGACCAATTCCGTGGAGAGTCTATTCAAAATATTCGGTGACCATTACCATGTAGAGGGTCACAATCTGACAAAAGAAATCAAAGACCATTGCCTCGCAGAGGGTCTTGATGTAAGGAGATCGATGACCATTGCCTCGCAGAGGGCCTCGATGTGACATAAGAAATCAATCACCATTGCCTTGAAAAGGGTGTTGATGTAAGGAGATTGATGACCATTGCCTCGCAGAGGGTCTCGATGTGACATAAGAAATCAATCATCATTGCCTCACAGAGGGTCTTGATGTAAAGAGATTGATGACCATTGCCTTGCAGAGGTCCTCGATGTGACATAAGAAATCAATGACCATTGCCTCGTAGAGGGCCTCAATTTGACATAAGAAATCAATGACCATTGCCTTGCAGAGGGTCTTGATGTAAGGAAATTGATGACCATTGCCTCGTAGAGGGCCTTGATGTAAAGAAAGGAAATCAATAATCATTGCCTCGTAGAGGGTCTTGATGTAAACATAAGGAAATCAATGGCTATGTCCTTGTAGAGGGTCCTGATATATAAAAGGAGAACCTGAATTTTGCTTTTGAAGTGTCGACAAGCATCGCGTGAATGCCTTACATTGGTGAGACTTACACAAAAAATTATCATTGTTCATTGTTTTTTTAAATGATTTTCAATGATTTTGTGGAGTATGATGGATGATTTGATGATGCATAACATGTTATGATTTTCTTTTTGAACCAATATGATGATGCATACATGGATGCATCGGTGGAATTTGCTTTTTTTTTGTTTTTATTTTTCCTTTATTTTAATTTGAGAGAAAGGAAAACTAGGGTTAGAGGCTAGGAAAAAAACTGTGAGGCCAGATAAAACTAGATTTAGGGGCTAGTGTGGAAACTGGGCTTGGAGGTCAGTGTGGAAACTTGGCTTGAGGTTAGTGTGAAATCTGGGCTTAGGAACCAGTGTGGGAACTAGACTTGGGGGCCAGTGAAAATTGGGCTTAGGGTATATTGGTCATTCACATGAATGAAAAGGACCAAAATTTTTTTGAGAACATCATAGAAACCAAATTGTGTATTTTTTAAAATTTTTCCTTCTATAGCGAAAGGATTCAATAACCATTCATATGAGTGAATATGGTTTTGATTGGAAAGGTGGAAACTATTTTATTCAAAAAGATGAATGACTCATGTATGCATGACTTGGTATGATGTATGAATTTTCTTTTGCATTTTTTTAAACAAATTCGAATTGTTCCCCATTTCATTGTTATTTCGAATTCATGGAATCATTCTACTTTGATTTTTTTTACTTTTTTTAAATCATTTCTTTGGTCTAATCAATTTACTAACAAATATTTTTTTAATCATTTCTTTTGAAACCCTATTTGAATGACATGCATGAAATTGCCAAGGGCTTGGAAAGGTTTGGATGAGGTGATGAAGATTAACTAGGGAGTTGCCCCGATTTGAATTGGTCTCAGGGCACAAAATGTGTTTGGGCTTTCCCAGTTCTTGATAGTATGAAGAAAATGATGGGGACTTCAAAAATTTGCCCTTAGTGTGAGATCCTATGATGGTCTTAAGGTGCAAAAGCGTGTTTGACTTTTCCTAAATGAGGAGATTAAAAGATGACGGGGTCTTCACAAGTTGCCCCTAATGTGATCATAGTCTTCAATGCAAATAAATGCCCCAATTCAGAATGAATGATGGGAATATATGAATTACAAACAAAGTTACTACCCCAGTTTGGGTTTGGAATTGATAAAGATGGACTATTTTAAGGTTGGTCAAGGTTTAGGCTTAGAGCGGGGATATTGTAGGAGCAAAGATGGAATTTCATGAAGAATGAATTGAAAGGGGACAACCCAAATTTAACCAGATTGCTTGATAGTCCATGCTTATTTTGAAGCTTTGGAAATATGTCACCCAAAAATAAATTACCCTAGTGTTTAAAAGCAAATCTCTGAACACACTTTTTTAATCTTTTTTTATCTATTTTTTTTAGAACAAACCTGTTAACAAATCAAAATTTTCCTCTAAATTAAAACCTTCGAAAGATAACAACCAATCTTTGATCTGTGTGGACTTTATTAGGCTTGTATTATGGCCAAGACTAGGGGGTATGGAAGTAAATGATAGTGAAGGCCCAAACAAGTTATGTGAGGATTGTTTCAACAAGGATCTCTGAATAATGTTTCATTCAGAATTTGTTTGACTTCTTGTTCACCTTTTGCTTCTCTTTTTCTTTTTTCTTCCTTGATATAACCATTTTTTTTCTATTAAAAGCAAATATTATGTCAACCCTTAGTGTGAGGGTGACCCTTGTTTAGGGTTATTTGAAAGAAATTTTTTAGAAGACTCAAATTGGGTAGCAAAGGATAATCACTTTTGTTTTTTTTTTTGGATAAAGAAACATGGCCACACATCATTTCAAATCATGGTTGTTTTTTCTCAACAAAAAATTTAATTTAGAAGAAAATAATTTAGTTCATGTAACAGAATGTCCCTTGTTTTGTTTTTTTTTCACTTTTTTTTGTCTTATTTTTTGCCTAGACTGTCCTTCAAAGTTGTTAATCTAGCAAACTTTTCTTCCTTTTGTTTTTTTTTTTATGTTCAGAGAATTTATGGTAATCCTTTTTAAGGTATGCGTCCCCTTTATGATAATTCTCAATGGAAAATAAAACAAGGTTTATGGTGGAAGAGAGATGGAAAGGAAGATAGATTTGAGCAATTTCATGTATGCAAGACTATATGATGCTTCAAAAGACATGATAATAAACAATATTTTATTTCTTTATTAAATCCATTGATTTGACCAAAGAATGTTTTATCATTTTCTCAATTTTTCATAAGAAAGATTCCAAGAATTTGGTGATAAAGAAAGTGGGAAACAATTTGAACTTATTGTAGTGCAAAATTTTTTTGTTTATTTTCCAAAATTTATGTTGATGCATGCTATGTGTTTGAATCTTTCGTTAAGGTATCATGAATGAACACAAAATGGAATGCAATGCATGTTTGTGCCTCGTAGGGCACTTATTCACATGATATGCTAATGAAATGTATGTTTATGGCTAATAATGATGCAATTATGATGAATTTATTATTATATACAAGGAAAGGTGAGGGTAAAGGACGCAAATAGTCTTCCTTTAGTGCCTTTATTTAACATGAGTTTAACGCTTAAAGTTCTAGGGGAAAGTATATGTGTTCACAAGGATAGTTCCCTAATACCTAAATATCAAGGTCACTAGAGCTATGGCCCATTTCATGGCATTTCCCACAATAGTTGGTAAACAACAAGAAGTGGGACTACCAATGAAGCAAACAAACTCTAGTTGGGGTTCTCACAATGACCACTTGGGAAGTACATCTACTATGACACTACTACACAATCCCCTCTAATTTTAAGCAACTCAGACCCGTGTATAGGGCCCCACTCATGTCATGAACAAAATGTGTGTGTGAAGGGAGAATACAAGGTATACACAAACCCCACACCTGGCAATTATTCCAAATACAAAAATAAAGAAAAATATACACATATAATTATTCTAAATATAAAAAGAGATAAAAATACACATACCCAAAAAGAAAAAAATGAGAGAGAAAAAAATATGAAGAAAAACCACATTAATTTTGCACATCCAAATAAATGGTCTGACTCTCTAGCGTCCCCAGTGAAGTCGTCGCCATCTGTCACAACCGAAATCGCGACGGGATAACGAACCCAAAAATAAAATTTGAAAAAAAATAGAGTTTGGAGTCGCCACCATAGTTATTATAGGAAACTATGGAAAACCATAAAAAAAAGCAAGGTCTGCGAAAAACTAGATTTTGGGTCTGGGAGTCGATTACGGGAAGGTATTAGCACCCTACAACGCTCGTCCTAAGACGGTACCTTTAACTAAATGTGCAAAAATTATGTGGTTTTTCAAAATATTTATTTTTCCCAAAAAATAATATAAAAGGATGTACAAAAGAAACAAAAATATTTTTTTTATTTTTTAGAGTCCGACGAAGATTAATCCTTGCTCCTACGTATCTCCATGTGAATGGAGAATCAGGGTTACGTAGTTCTTTATGCAAAACTATTTGAGAACCTTCTTGATTTGATTTTTTTATAATTTTGAAAACTTTTTTTTAAGTTTGTTTTTCGAAATTTGAATTATTTGGAAATAAGTGTCATGCGACGCGAATGGTTAGACAGACACTAAAAATTAAACAAAGAAAACATGTTTTTATTTTATTCTTTTTATATATATTTTTTATATTTTCTAAAGCAGAAAAAATTGAAAATTGGCGTTGGACAAACATTAAAGAAATGAGGAAAACTATTTTTTGTTATGATTTTTAGAATAAGATAAATAAAAAACAAGCCCAAAAGTAGGCGAGAAAAAAAACGTATAATATTAAAACAAAATATAGTGAAAATTTGGGAATGAATAAATGAAATAAATTAACACTGACATACCTTTTAAACTTTCGAGTTCCTCTCTTCTTCT
>Ga0214544_1009020_pt1 | contig 16018 bp, 12 predicted proteins | sample CNSS3metaG_FD_160074 | JGI IMG/M metagenome (GOLD analysis project Ga0214544, IMG submission 160074) | Root nodule microbial communities from cowpea collected in UCLA plant growth center, Los Angeles, California, USA - CNSS3 | ecosystem: Host-associated > Plants > Roots > Nodule | place: USA...
ATATATATATATATATATATATATATATATATATATATATATATATATATATATATATATAAAGAAAAAGGACCAGTACGTAACTGGAGATATAAATAAGTAAATGAGAGTAAATATAAATAGGATCAGTGCTCAACTAGAGATGAATATAAATAAATAGGAATGGGAACTAAATATAAATTAGAATGAGGTTAGGGACACCTCAGTTAAGGTAAATATAGAGATAAAAATAATTATGAACAGATAAAAAAAATAATTAAAGTAAAAAGATAAAATGATAGATGTTTCCTTCCCTTACCTTAGCTATGGAAGATATACTTTTGAAGATGATCTTTGTATTTTATTTTTCTTCTCTTTCTTTTCTCACGCTTGCAAAGACCCTTTGCTTCTCCTCCCTCTCTTTTTTTTTCTTCACTATCTCTCTTTCTTTCCCCCCTTTGAATTCATTTCATCCATATTTATACTACATTGGCTTAAATATACATTTGGTCCCTATTTTTTTTGATTTTATTCAATTTGGTCCCTATTTTCGTTTTATGTTCAATTAGGTCCTCATTTTCGTTAAATTGTAGTCAATTTGGTCCTTTTCACTAATGGTATTTAAATAGTTAACGTTTTTTAACAATACATGCCAAATTTCAGCTCCTAGCTTTTTTTACTTTTATTTTTGATTTTTTTGATTTTTTTTTAATTTGTTTTAATTTGTTTTTATTTTTTTTTAATTTTTTTAATTTCAAAAAAAGTGTCCACGTGTCAAGTCACAATTGTGCCACGTGTCAATGCTAGTGTCACGTGTCAGTTTGTAGTTGTATTATTTATTTTTGTTCAATTTAGTCTCGATATTCGTTATTTTTGTTCAATTTAGTCCCTATATTCATTATTTTTGTTTAATTTAGTCCCAAATTTTGTTAAAATAAAATCATTTAATTTTTAAAATTGACATTATTATTAGTTATTTTTAAATTTAATTATAAATTATAATATTTAGTTATTAATTGAATATAATTCTTAAATTCAATTGTTAAATAGAATATTAATTTGTATAAAAGATATTAAATTTAGTGTCAATTTGATAGGGACAAAATTGATTAATTTTAACAAAAATTGGGACTAAATTGAACAAAAATAACGAATATAGGGACTAAATTGAACAAAAAAAATAATACTACCACAAACTAACACGTGGCACAATTGTGACTTGACACGTGGACCATTTTTTTTAAAATTAAAAAAATAAAAAAAAATTAAAAAAATTAAAAAAAAAATTAAAAAAAAAACAGGAGCTAACACGTGGCATGTATTATTCAAAAATGTTAACTATTTAAACACTGTTAGTGAAAAGGACCAAATTGATCACAATTTAACGAAAATGAGGACCTAATTGAACATAAAACGAAAATAGGAACCAAATTGAATAAAATCAACAAAAATAGGGACCAAATGTATATTTAAGCCTACTACATTTTGTAATGATTACACTTAGTTTAAATTGCACTATCTCGTTTTTGTTTCAATGCTTCCTTGGTTTGGTTTAGTTTGTTAAAGATTGGCCCATCCAGATTTTTTTTGTTTATCCAATTTGAAGTTAATATTAACTTATCATGGCATTAATTGTGATTTGCCATTTTGATAGTGTATGTGCATGAACTGTGACGTGGTGGTGGAGATTCAACCTAAAAACAATTCTTTGTTTACCTTATATAAAGTGTTTATACATATATCATTAAAGATCAACTTGGAGAAGATTATTAATATTATTATTATTATTATTATTATTATTATTATTATTATTATTATAATAAATGCAAAACATGTTTTTTTTCTAAAACTGAAATGTAGCTATAATGTTATATAACTTATTTTATTATTGAAGTATATTATTTTGTAGTAATATATTTTTTTTAATTGCAAATACTTAAATTTTGATTTCTTGAATAATTATAATTTTTATATCATATGTTCAAAATTTATTATACTAGTCACAATACCTAAAAAAAAAATGTATCATAAACTTTTAGGTATTGACACACTGAAAAAACACTAGGGTACAAATGTTGAGATGTTACATGGGTCTTTCTTCCTGGTTGTCCATTATATTTATCTGATCTTAGAATAATAACAACAAATCCAAAATTAAAAGCAACCCCTCTAACCCACTTAATTAAATCTTCACGTGTTGGGAAGACATCATCAATTGTTGTAAAGTGAGATGTATAATCTTGTTCACAGATATCATGAACGAAAGCAGAAAAGTCTAACATGAGACTAAAATTTACTTGAAAATCCACTTGAGAATCCAAGAAACTCAAATAATTAAAATGATGATCTTCCATGATGAGCTATAATAAATAGAAAATATTTTAATACGTGAAAGAACCCGATTAAGGGCATGCACATTAGCAAAATATGCAAGCAGATAAGCAAAATATGCAATGCAACAGGAGAAAAAATTGATCCTTAGCTCAAACCAAAAGAAACCAACACAAACAACGAAGAGATGAATTATGAAACCATAAACTCACGCATACACTAATATAATCACACACCTCACAAACTCACGCACACCACTGCACCTCACTGGACTCTCTCTCACCTAGCACACAACACACACTACCTCACAAACTCACGCATACTGCACCTCACTCACGCACACAATACACACTACCTCACAAACTCACGCACACCACTGCACCTCATTCACGTACACACTAAAACCACACCACTCACTACACTCTCTCACCACGCACACAACACACACTACCTCACAAACTCACGCACATAACGCACTTCACTCATGCACACACTAAAACCACACTCAATGCACTCTCTCACCATGCACACAACACACACTACCTCACGCACATAACACACTCAAACACATTGTCACCTGCACTCCAACCTCAAGCTCGCATTACACCATTCAATTTACATATCAACTACTTTTATATCTTGGTTTTGCCTCAGTGCTTCTTTGCCTCGCTTGCCTCGCCGGTGTTGTGTGACATCCGTAACAAACAAAAAGAAAAAAACACTAAACGGATGTTGAGATCCATTTCAGAAAAATGTGAAATGAATGTCGACATTCGTTTCACATTTTTCTGAAACGGATATCAACATCTGTAATACAAAAAAAAATAAAAAAAAATGAAACGGATGTCGACATCCGTTTCACATTTTCCTGAAACGGATCTCAACATCCGTTTCACAGAAAAAACAAAAGAAAAAAAATTGCAAAACAGATCTTAACAAACAACATTCCAACATTCAAATCAAATTCCAACATTCAATATGATTATGATTAAAGTGGAAGCAGACTAACTTGGCATAGAAGAGAAGATGACAGCTTTCAAAAATAAAATTAATGAAACAGGGGTGCACGGAGCTCGGACCAGCTTCAAGGACAACTGGTAGCTTCAACAAGTGACAACAGAATGAAGCACAGGCAGGGACCATTGCCACCTTGAAGCACAAGGACCACGGATGACAGTTCAGAAAGCACTAGCACTGTGGAGAAAAAACGGAGAGAACAAACGGTGGAGAGAAGAAACGGTGTGGAAATAGTTAGGGGTGCAAAGCTCAGATAAAAACAAAGTAAAAATACACTGTTAGCCGTAGTAAATACCATTTACTGCTTTAACCCACCTGCCAGGTAAAAATTTATTAGGGGTAAAATGGTAATTATTGGGGGTACTGGAGAAGACTTGGGGGTGTAGGGAGAAGGTCCCCCCTCTCTCTCTTGTTTAATGGAGTCGTTTATCCCTTGTACCTAGGGATGGCAAAAATACCCGCGTCCGCGGATATCTGCGGATAAAATCTGTGGCGGATAGTTATTACCCGCGGGTAGCGGGTATTTTAATACCCGCTTATAAACGGGTCGGGTACGAGTATCATACTATCCGTACCCGTAGGTACCCGTTACCCGCAAAAAATTAAAATTAAAATTTAATTTATATTTTATTAAGTTAAATTTAATTAAAATTAAAATTAACAGTATATTTTATTATGCCAAATTTAATTATAATTAAAATTTAATTTAATTTATATTTTATTTTTATAATTTTATATTAATAAATTTATAAAATACATATTTTTTTAAATATTTGTGGGTATCGGTATTCACGGATACCCGCGGATTTTAAAAATATTCACGGATATTTTTTAAGCAGATACTCGACGAGTAAACGGGCGGATTTGTTTTTTGCAGATCGGGTTGCGGGTAGGCACTATCCGTACCCGACCCGACCCGTTGTCATCCCTACTTGTACCCTTTTCCCTTTAGACAAGATATATTGGGGCCCCTCTTCGACTCGTTAATGGGTCTATATCAAAAATAAGACGGCTTTTACCTCCTGCACCCCTATCATTTCTTCACACACCCACTCAAACTTTCAAAATGGCCATTTTATTCTCTGAAAAAGTGACTTCCAAATTACATATTGTTGAGGCTTTTCAAAATTTCTAAAATAATATTTCCATAGAATTTTTGAAATAAAATTTCCAAAATATAATTTCCGGAATAATATTTCTGAAACATACGAATGCGTTTTGGACTAAATTTTTAGGAATTGGATGCAGTTAAAAGTTTTTAGGAATAATATTTTCCTGTATTGTGTTGCAGTTAATAGTTGTTGGGTTGCAGAAAGCAATATCCAAATAAAAACTATAAGACTCCTTTCTAGTTGTTTGTAGCTTGTTTCGTTAATATACAAAATAAATCATTTTATCCTTATCAGATTGTGTAATTTTGAAGAAAAACATAACTTTAAAAAATTGGAGAGGATTAAGAAAAATAAATAATTTTCAGATTATACAATCTAAAAATATCTTTAAAGGAACAATACTACCATATCGCAAAATTTGAAAGTCATAAGGGCTCATTAACATGAACTAATCATAGTATATAAAACACCCAAAACGAAATCTACATAATATACTACCATAATTTCTTACATATAAGTAGCACTGACATTTGCAATTTATGAACATTTTTAAATCAAAATTCAATCATCTAGCACCGGTTTTTTTTTTTTTTTTCCAATATGGTCTCAAAACTGGGATACAAAAATATAATGTTTGGATTGGAAATTTTGAGAAAGGGATTCAATTTTAAGTGAATATAAAAAAGATGAAATTATGATAGGATGGTTAAAATGAAGTGAGTACTTCATGAAAATTATATTATTTCATCAATTAAAGTTTCCATAAATTTTAAATTCCACGAAAAATTTCAAAACTTTTATCCACTGGCTAAATTCTGTGTATTACATAAGATGAATCCTTTTTTTTTCCTATTTGTATAATATTCATATGTGCAAGCATTCGCCCAAGAAAAGAAAAAGGCAGCTTCTATTAATTTCTTTCCGCACCTCCATACATTTTAACCCCATCTTCGTAGAGTTGTGAATTGACCTATTTGCTTTTATCTTCTTTTTGTTATTTTCTTCCTTCAGTGTTGCACTCTCTCCCTCATACTTCACCTTCTTCCTCCATTTGTACATTACTTTTCTCCACTCATCACCTTCTTCTTTCTATTCAAAATATAAATTTTGAATCGTGCAATCTAGATACCTTTCTCTAGATACATTTTTTATTGAATAGTCCGGAATAGAAATATATATTTTATATTTCAAAATACAAAATAAAAATTATATCCTAGATTTCAAAAAATATATTTTTTATTTTGTATTTCAGATGCAGAATCCATAATATAAATTTTATATTCCAAAATATAAAATATAAAAGGTACATTTCGGATTCTATGGTCCCAAATACAAAATTTAGATTTTGGACTGTGCAGAAACATTTCGAATTTTTTGTGTATTTCAGAACTCAAAATAAAAATAAAGAGGCTAAAATTGAAAGTTTGAACAGGATAGAGAATTAGGTAGGTGCAGGAAGAATCAGCAAAAGAAAATTACACACATTTCCCATACTATCCTTTCTGGGTTGGTGGCCCCGGTTTGCATTGAACATGAAGAAACACAAATTGAGAAAGTAATATGAAGCAGTTTTGCACAAAAAGCAACGCTTAATCTTGCATTAGATGGAAAATGGGAACGTAATCTTGTTGTCACTTCCGACCAAAAAGAACGAGGAAAGGGAATGTTGCAGATGAACATGACAGAATGTGATTCTTGCTTTCTTTTCCTTTACACATATTCTATAAAACATATCCTCTTATGTATCACAATATATATATAAACATTAAGCCAATCACTCAGTTTGTTTCAAAACCCAATGAAGATAACCACTACTACACCAACCTTTTCTTCAAGTTCCAACCTCCCTACAAAAATTAAGTAATGTGAACAGTGTGCTACAATTGACAGAATCAAAAACCGAGCCAAAACACATAACTTTTGCCCAATCAGTACTTTGCATCTTATTTTAAACCAAACATTTCTTTATCTTACTTTCCAAACACTTCTTTTTCCGATTGCGCAAAGTAGGGATTTGTATATTGTCATTCTGGGTTAACTCAAAACTCTCCAAAGATGGTAAAGTTTGCTTAAATTCATGAAAATGATGGCTTATCTCAGTTCATTTCCAGCTACATAGAAGCATAAAAAATCATTTTTTTGGCTTAATGTTAGTAAAACTACACTTTCGTTGGGTAGGATTTTGTCAAATAAATTATATTTATCACGCAAAAATGTAAACCAGCGTTCTAAAAGTACTGGTTTTAAGAAGATAAAAACAGAAACTTTTTATCAAAAAGCACTATAAATATGCATCTATATATAATGTGCAAAAAGTCTTGTTAACTTAGCAAAACCCTATTCATTAAGATGTTTAAATTGTAATGGGTCAAACAATTTGAAATTAATTGTAAAGAAGGCTTTATTAGGTATGCATGGACCTGCAAAGTATGAAGACACATATGTTCAATGCTCGAGGTTAGGTTTTTTATTTTTTTCGTTAGTGGGAAGGAGCTTGTGTTCTTGTGTGATGTTGATGTGAAAGCACTTTACATAGTTTCTGTTACTGTTTTTTCTTTGCCCCACGTTCTTGTAATGAATTGTCAATGAAATCCTTTTTCGTGTTCCATTTACCTAAGCATTGTAGTAATCAGAAAGAGCTTGAGAGAAAGTGAGAAGAGTTTCAATTCATCTTTGCTCCTTTAAGAAAGGACAATAATCACTATTATTAATCAATGACCTATGTTAAGTAATAAATTGCCTATGCATTTTTTTGCCGTACTAGTCTCTTATTTACTTCAAACTTTATTCCTTCATAATTTTGGAACAAGCTTTGGGCTAAACAGCTTCACCCTCCTTCTTCTGTCTATTCTATCCTTTCATAACTATATACTGCTATACATGCAAGCACCTTCATCAGAAAGTAAAACTTGTACCACTTCATTTTCCTCTAAACTTTACCTAAACTTTATTGCATCCAAACCAAATCTTACCCAATCACTTTTTACAAGTGAATGAGGAAATGGTATTGTGAATAAAGACTGCTTGGTGCATCTTTTAATGACTAAGACAAGAGAGAGGGTTGTTTTTAGATTGGAATAAAAAATATCTATAGGTGTAGTGTATGAGGGAAATTTTGAATGATCAAAGTTAAGGTTGAAGGGGTGGTGGGGTGGGGGTGATATATAGATGGACATGGTTGCTGTATAGGGTTTTGATGATTAAGCAGAAGACTCTTTTGTCTCCACTCTGTCACTATACAGGTCCATGGTCGCCACTATCACAAAGCATGAATAAAGAACACCACGACATCCACGTTACAAGACGCTCCCCCTCGAGACTAGTTCATATATCTACCCCATAACTACTCATCTTTTTTTCTTTCTGCTTTCCAAAGAGACAAATGCGTGTAACTCGATCACCAAAAGCTGGAACAGTATCAAATAGTTAAAGACTAAGATTTTAAGGAAAAAATGTGAATCTGTAAACAACAGTGTGGTATAGCAACATTACGTGACAGGTGTTTGATTCCATTTGTGGGGGGTTTTTGGTTTTTGAAAATGATGACAGACATGGATGAATAAATATGAATATGATTGTATATGTGCATGCGGGAGTTGTTAATTATGAGTGGTATGACTTAGTTTAATTAGGAAGAATGAAAGTGATGATTGGAGAGAACAATAGGAGGAGTTTTTACGTATAAATATGAAGTTTAGGTGGTATGATTTTTTATGCTTGCCTTTTTCTTTTATTATCTGTCTCTTATACTTTGGATAAAAAATGTGAACTTAGAATGGGGACAATGAGTGGGTGAAGGACTTGGGAGTAGTGGTGTGTGTTGCATTCAGCATCAAATCCTGAGAAACCATATATATCTGAGAATTATGATTCTCACTTTTGAAGGGTTAACCGATGGAGGGACCGAGATGAAACTTTTGGGAGGAGGCCCACGAGAGAAAATGATAAATTTGAGAGGAAAAAAAAATGACTGGTGTTCTTCTCTCTATCCTTGTCATATGGACACCAAAAGTGGGAAATTCCAAATTCCCTTACAAAAAGAGAGGATAAAGAGGTAGATTCTATATCCCACAGAAAACGCCCCGAAAGCCCTACCATTTTATTGCGAGGGAAAAGTATCTTTGGCTTTTTGGTTATATACTTAGGATTCCTCACTCCTCATGCTTTAAAGCTTATTTTGTTTACAAATAAAGGAAACCTTATTCTTTAGTGCAAGATAAGGAAAGCAAAGAAATGTAAAGGAACCTTCGTGCGTTAGTATACACATTTAAGACAAAAATAAAGGCAGAGCTTAGTGCCTGCTTGGTCCCCTTTGCTATGTCAGTGCACATGGCATCCTCTAATAGGTTTTCTAAATTGCTGCTTACAAATCATTTAGAGAAAGATAACAATATTTTGATTATTTTTTTTTATAATCTGAATTGTTATTTTTAAATGATCTTAAAATTTAAATAAATAAAATAAAAAATAGAAAACCACTTTTGTAAATTTTTAAGAAAAAATTATTAAAATTTAGTTGTTAAAATATAAATTTTATCTGGTGAATCATATAATTAATTACTACGGTCACACATGCCATAATAATAACTGAATTATAGGCAATACAAATTCGTGAATCCATCGAGTAGCCCAAACTCCCATGTGTACTAACATTTCGCCCTCATCATTGAGGATATTGGTGGGTGGGAACCAAATGGCAGGACAAAAATCCAAAATTTTCATTTAATTCTTCACTTTTTATGCCCAATGGGATGGCGTCACGTGTGCCCTCATGCCCCAATCTCCGGATATTTTTTAATTTTAGCCACCACTTATTCATTCATATATAAAACCAAATGCTCACCCAGCCCCTAAACCCATTAACCATGACTTTAATGAATAAACTAATATGGGAGAAAAAAAAAAGACTATTCTGTATGTTGTCTCTGAGGTAAAACAAATAGAGCTTTAAGTATCCTCTTTTGTGGTCGATCCAATACTGGGGTTGGTTAGCTATACATGCATACAAACTTGGCTTATGTGCGTTTCTTTTATAAGAAGGATTAGGAAGATACCAGTTTTGTGTCTGATGATCAAATTTATATTAGCATTATTGTCCTTCCAGCCCAGTGTCTGTCCTGATATCTGTCCCATTAATCCTATAATTCAAAAGCAAGCTTTTAATTAATATCCAAAACTTTTGCCCCAACTTGGAGCAAACAATATATTTATTAACTGTACGTGTCGACGATCGATCACCATAAGAATTGTTTATTTGATTTGCATGTTGGGGTTCAAATTAGCATATTTTGAAGATAAATTCTATTGTTATTCACATTTTTTTAAATAAAAAAAAGGAAGAAAAATTGGTAAATAAAATGAATAATAACATGATAAGAGATACAGGAATATTATTAATATAAAAATGTAATTATAAGAAAAAAAATAAGTTGAATGGATCCCATCCCACGGTGTCGGTGTAGCAGGTAATGAAATATTAGTGCATTAATTGATTGATGGAAGCAGCAACCAGCTTTAATTAATAAGCATGTCTTAATAAATTGACAAGTGGAGAAAGACACGTCGGGTTGGGGGATCCACATTTGGAACTACACGAAAACCCTTATAAAGCATCGAATAGTATGGTACATGTGAAAGTGACCATTACATTCTTGACAATATGGATTACCTACATATTTTACTTCACAGATGAATTCTTATATACCACACCATGTAAAGGCATATGATAATAATTCAAATGGAGCGGAAATTAATCTGTCGTTTAATGGATCAATCAAGTGCCCATATTACCTCATTCATTCATTCATTCATAGCTCCATCAATTATGCAGAGCAAACATCCAAGAGCAATGGGAGAAACAAGTAATGCGCTAAGATTGTCACTGAGTTGCCATAATTTTCTTCACTATGGTCCATCTGTGCAGAGATATTGATGAACATGGGTCTAGACAGCAGTGTATGGATGTGATGTGAGAATGTGATGCTCATCCAATAAATACTTTTATAGTTGTCATGCAAACGTACGGATGATATGATAATTAGGTCGCATACCATGCATGGTTACTTTTCTACAAAGACGCTACGGGGAAAAAGCCTGGGTAGTGGTGTGTGTTAATAATGTATGCAAAAATAATATATACCTTATGTCGGGGGTAATGGGACTAAATGACAAGCTCTCTCCGTGAGATGAGCTTTTAACTATTATTGAGGAAGAAATTCTGTACTGCACTCACTTTTTAAGATACGTTACTATGTTTTTTAATTTCGCTTTTGCTCTTCACAGTTTAATTTGTACTATAGTTGTTTGTTTACATACTTTTAAAAGTAATTATGGCAAAGGTTCTTCCTATTGGTATAAAAGCTACCCATCTCTTCTGCATCTCTATAAATATTTTTTAAGAAATATCTAGTGACAGAAAAATGGAAAAACTATTTGTGGTTGGTCTGTCAAGAAGGACACAAAAACTATGGCGTCCTTCCATGATTCTCTATCGTACTAAAAAGTAGTTTTAAGGTTATATATATTATCATGATTATCTCAGCCTGATTTTTCCAAACGCAACACATAGCATGTATGGAAATTCATTAAGTATAGCATGAAATCATGTTTAAAATGTGAAAATTAAAACCTTTTAAAATCACATTCAAGATATGAAACCAGACTAAACCAAACAAAGGCAAGAGTGGACATGGATATGTAGATGTAAAGCAAAGTGTGTGTGATATTTCATGAAATGGGAAGGGGTGCTACTGCTTAATAATTTGTTTGCATATGTATATAATACCACAACAGCACAGTCTGTAGACAGTCACGAGCATGCACTTGCTAATGAGGAGTCATAATCAGTGATTGGTCATCTTTAGAACGGGCGGGACCGACGAGTCCATCCGCTTCAGAGTTTTGCCTCACTAGATTTCAGAGAGGCTCTGGTAGTTTCTTTTCATTCAGTAATACGAACAAATAGCAAACCTACAAACTATCTTAAATGAGAGTCATGTGGCATGAGATAGCAATACCCAAAAGTTTTCAAGAGATTTTGCGTGGACTGTAGTAGTTCTTAAGACATGTGGATATGAATAATAATTGTAAATGTACATATAGGTGCATATGGTTGTGGAGCCGTGAATCACATTATTCACTCAAGAATAATTTTATATAAGAATGAGCAAGGAAAGAACGTAAATGAAAGAAATCTATGAAATTAATAGTCATTATTAATCAATCCAATACACAGCACACAGGAAATGGCCCCAAAGACCCTTTTAGACCCCTATGTGAAGAGGGTTTTCCTCCCTTGAAAACAAATAAAAAAATTCAAGGTTTAAACCTATATATACACGTGTCTCCATCACACGCGCGGACACCAAGCCATGGAGTCCTGTATAGTTAGGCCTATGCTCAAGGCCAAAAGAGGGAAAAAAATATCAACTGCTCCCGCAAAGAAAAACCAAGAAAAAGAAAATCACACGTTCACACTTCATTGGCACGCCGCAGAACCGTCTGCATAGGTGCCCGTAGCCATAAAAAAAAGTCTACAAATTGTAGCCAAAGTCCAACTTATTGCCCTTAAATTGCTTTCCCTGTTCATGGGTATCCCATCAAAGTAACGCGGAAGTTGAAGAAGCAGTGATGCTAGCAAAGAAATGAAGCTTGCTTGACTTATGAATCCCACATCACGATTAACAGTTCAAACTTCTCAGTTTCAACTTTCAATCACCCGTTTTTCATACCTGCTCTCTACTATAGTACTCAAGGTCTGCGGCTTTGACTCCATCATCTTTAATCTCTTTCGCCTATAATTAATGCAAAACTTTGAATTCCAGCCCGCAACTCACTTCTTTCTTCCACACTTACAAGTTACAACAACAGATCACATTAAATTCGTCTACCACTGTTTCAGTGTTTCCTGTTCTCTCATTACTTTCCCACATGATGCAAAATCCCTCTCCCCAAGGGAATTCTGCATACTCATTAATAAGCCACCCACATAAAATAAAAATTAATAATTATAAATTCTCCAAACCCATCAAACTCTTGTACATACGATAGATATACATAGTATAATAATCTACACCCTCACTCAAGTCATTTTTTAATAGCAAAAACCCTCTAAAAAATGTTGAGGTTTCTAGACAACCTGACCCACCTTTATTTCATCTTTTTCTTCTCTTTCTTTATTATTCGTGAAACTTTTCTCTTCACTCGGAGTTTCCTTTGTCATCTACCCACAAACAGTTATTTAATTTCCTCCTCTTACAAGACAAGGAGAAGGAGGATGACGATGAGAATGATGAGACACTTGACCTCATTCGAGTCCGAGTTGTTACTCGCAACTGCGGCAACACCAAAGGGAGTTTTCTACGGTTACTGTTAACCACAAGTTCTTGCATCAACTGGTAGCACCCAATAATTTTTTCCTGCAGTAATCAGATATAAGTGTTTTGGCAATCACTTCGATTTGTTTGTTCATTTTCAAACATATGTTAAAACTGCACATTATAATTTAATATACTATTTACATGCTTACTTTTCTTAGTCCCTCGCACCATGACTCAGCATGCTCAGGCTTAAGGGCAGCCCAATTAGGAATTTCCTTAGCCGCAGAAAGTATGGCTGCGGCAGCAATGCATGATGGCCTGTAAGCAAGAAAGCCAGCCTCTGCGGACAAAGTAATCAAATAGGAAACTCAAAATACAAACCTTACTTACTATCCAATATTTCTTCAACTTTTAACTTATTCATTAAATTACATATTATAGAAATAATACCTTGGATATTAGCCACGATGATTTCTGTAGCCCGGGAAATGAGGAACCCGGTAAAAGCTCCAGTTGAATCTATTTTGCACGCAAAGAAAGCGAGAAAACAAAGTGGGGTTACTGATCTTAGCCTCCAATCCAAGACACCCAGAACAAGTAGCTCCATCCTACGAATTGTTCTCGGCTCAAATATGTACTTGGCACCTTCTATCTGCATTTTTATACATCATGAAATTACGTAGTGGCATACGAACTGACATGCCGATTCAACATGGGAGTTTTAACTAGCGTATTACGTTGATTCTACTTCAAAAGCGAGGCCCATATATGCATAATATGTATAGATACCTGAAGGTCCAACAGAGATGGAACCAGAGGTTCCTCCATCTTTGCTGCCAAAGACAAACATGCAACAGATAGAAGTTGCAGAGGCCACCCATTTGTTTGCTGTAGACATGTATGCACAAGATCATGCATCAAACAGTGAATCGAAAAGGTCATTATAATCATCACCACAATAATTTTTTTTTTTTAATATCTCGATTAATAGTGGTAATACTTTTCAAACTTTCTAGCCCAAAGGCCAGCATGTATCCCTCACGTGACATGCACCAGCGGATAAAAGTACTAGAATCTTCTGCAAGCTGTCACTATCCACTGTATACAGTATTAGGTATTATATATTGCCGAAGTACATTGTTTAATTTACATACTATTTCTTTTTATATTAGATAACATGTTGTATAAATAACTAATATGATACTTGTATAAACTTTTGAGCAAAATTCAATATTTAAATAAAAGCATAGCATAAGGTTTTGTCATACATAGGAAAATGCGCTGTTTAATCAATAATTGATTGGCTTTTGGAATAGTAACAAAGCGATCCTAATCCCTTGGAAATTTCTTCACATAATAATTAGAGCATATAATATAAATCTCTTCAGGAAATAATTAGAAGATATAATATTTGAACGTAACCAGTATGATGGCGCATATATTTTATACATAAATTTACTCTATAATATAAGGTAGTATTTTAGAGTCCTTCACATTATTTTATTATAATAGTCACTTTAGAAAAAAAAATTAATGATTTTTTGATGAGATATTTTATAACTTTTATGTAAATTTATATTTATTTTTATTTAAATATTATAAATCTTTACATTTTTCAATAATAATAGGATTTTAAAATTATTAATAAGAAAAATTAATGTGATATATTTTAAAAATATTCAACTAAATTAATTACTTTCATTCATTTGTACAATAATATGTTATTATATAATTATCGTTCTTTCAGAGAATCGAGTGCATTTATTTCGGAAAAACTATAGTACAATTAACTTACATGAAAAATAGAAATACTAAATGTATTATATTATTAACATTACTACGTGAATAATCATTTTATTAAAGAAGAATATAAATTAACCTTCAATAAAGATATAAAATAAAGTGAGACGATTATTGCAGTAAACCTAAGTACTTTTTACCTCTGAAAAGTCAAACATATTTCAGTGTAATTATTATTATTTTAATTACTTTGATATAGATTTTGATATAGATATACATAATTATAATTATTATTTTAATTACCTAATTATAAGAATGTACACGTCTTCTTCATTACTGCTAATAGTAATAACAACTGCAGAAAACGCTCTCCTGAGTTATCCAATTAGTGGAATAATCTTGACATTTTAAAGCTGGCGAGAAATAAGAGCTCACCGGTAACTGGCGAGAATCCATAAATCGGTCCATATAGTTGACGGCAAGGTACGCCGTCAAAGGTTGAAAGTCATAATACGCGTGTACCTGCGAAAAACGCACCAAACAAAGACCAGTCAATTCGTAATAAGACAAAGAAATGTAACGCCGTCTATCCACCGTGAACTCCGTACGACACAGATCTAGAAGATACTAGAACCACAGAGAGACGGCTACACAGCGGTGCATTTTAGCATGGAGCATTTCGGGGAGTTACAATTGCGTAATATGAGCGGAATGGCATGTCCGATTGTTTTATTTTGTTTTTCTTATTTATTTACCTTGAGAATCCATGCAACGGATTCCTCTCTGGCGTCGGCGTCGAGGGAGCGAGATTGGTACCTGGAGAGGTAGTCGAATCCGGGGACAAAGTTGCGTTCGTGTTCGATGAAACTGGCGATTGAATAGTCTTCCGAGGACGGTGGCGACGGCGGCGGGGCAGTGGAGTCCACATCGGACGAGCATTCCGGCGACTCTCCGGAGAGGATACCGGAGTTTTCGTCGGCGCAGAGGAGGTCGTAGTCGGAGATGCAGGAAACCGACATGAGGAGCGCTGCCGGTGGTTCCGCCTTCATTATGTAGCCATGTGGAATTGGCGGGGAGGTTGCCGGAACCTGACCGGAGATGTCGCCGGAGAAGTAATTTTGCGGAAAGCGAGAGGGAGAGAGAGGGAGTGTGGTTGTTGAATGAGAGAGACGGTGTTGTATTGGTTTCGGGTCTCTGTGTCTGTTTGTTTCACTATAAATATCGGTGCTTCTGTCCGTTTTTCTCTAACAATAATAAATATTAAAATTCTTTTGGACTATTTTTTTCCTTAAATATCTACCCTACGAATTTTTTAATATTAGTGTTTATGCGTAAGAGTGTTTTGATTTTTTATGTTTTTTTAGTTCAGGTCTCTTTCTCGTAAAATAAGGTTTATTTTTTTTTTTTAATTTGGATCAAGTTGTTATTGGAAAGATCGGATTTTTTTTTTTTTAAATAAAGTCGTTGTTTTTGAGAATAACTTTTGTTTAATAGACAAGGGAGGTCGTCCTGTAACATAAT
>Ga0214544_1009029_pt1 | contig 16000 bp, 16 predicted proteins | sample CNSS3metaG_FD_160074 | JGI IMG/M metagenome (GOLD analysis project Ga0214544, IMG submission 160074) | Root nodule microbial communities from cowpea collected in UCLA plant growth center, Los Angeles, California, USA - CNSS3 | ecosystem: Host-associated > Plants > Roots > Nodule | place: USA...
TGGATATAGAAATAGGGATCAATGTAATTAAAATATGGGGCAGTTGTGATTGTGTGAGAACTGGATGGCATTGAAGCGGAAATTCACAAAGATGGAGAAATGGTGGGGTTTTGAGTGCGGGGAAAATCTGGAAAATACCTAGATGGTAAGCACCGCCTGGCGGCACGGGGTCTGGCCGCCAGGCGCCAGCGCAGAGACAGAATGCTGCAGGCTGGAGTGTTGTGTGTTGGGGATGAGTACTGTTTCCTTGGGGTTAGAATCAGCAGATGGGAATTGTGATGGTTGAGGTGGTTGACGAGGGAGTTGTGCATGAACCACAAGGGTGAGAAATTCCTTAGGTGGCGGGATGTTAAACATTGGAGGTCTTTCTATCCTATGGCGTGATAGAGATTCTACATGCTGGTTAAGTTGGATACAAGGGGGGGATTTAACAATTGATTAATCATGGTGTATAAGAGTTCAAACAGTGGAAGAGGTTTGACAATCACTTAGTGGTAAAGAATCTATGGGTAATAGTAGGTCAAGAAGGAAAGAGTTAATAACATTACTGAGAGAGTTCTGTTAACAAGCTAGGGAGGGGGGATTCGACCTTACCATTGTAGTAAACAATTAAGTAATAATTCGGGGGTTGATCAAATGGAAATGTGGTAGAAACTGTGTTACAACTTGAATAGTGTAACCAGTGTGTGTTGAACTGTCATGGCGTCTGGCGATGGGATCTGGACCGCCAGGCGGTAGCGGGATCACAAAGGGGTCTTAGGACTTGGTGCGCCTGGTGGCAGAGGCAGTTCCGCCAGGCGGTCGCTGTTGCGTGAACAATTTAAAAGGCGTTCTGCGCCTGGCGGTACGCGACACCCGCCAGGCGGTCTAGAAGCTGGCAGCGCCTGGCGGCACGTGTCCCCCGCCAGGCGATTCGCACTGCTGCAGCTTTGAATTTGGATTGTGTATGTGTGATCTATGTGGCGTCTAATGGTGCTTTAAAGGTGGGATTGCTGGAGTTCCTTGAGTTGTGGCTCGGAACGTATCCCTTGAGTTGTGGCTCGGGATAGGGGTTAAGCACGTGGTATTCCTTGAGTTGTGGCTCGGAATAGCATCTCTTGAGTTGTGGCTCGGGATGGCGGACGAACACGAGGAACCCTTGAGTTGTGGCTCGGGTTGGCGAGTGTGGCCGGTATGAGTGTGCTGGTTGTGGCCAGTACGGATGGGTCCAGATAGATTGCCCTCCTCAGTTGTTGGCTGACGAGTTTGGTAGTCTTGGGACGATACGGACTTTGTTCGTATGTGGGAACTCTACCTGGCGTTGCGGTGTATGATCCGTAGCATGTATTCCCGCACGTGCTCTATCGGTTGTGGCCGATAGGTATGGCAGCAAGTCACCTTGAAGTAATTAGCAGACGAAGTAGAACACGAATAAACTTATTGGAGATCGAACTGAGGGAATAAAAATATAGGGCAATGTGGAAAGTTAATTTAAGTGGTGTTATGTGTATGTATACTGATTTATATATATGTTTATGGCTTTGTATTTATGTGTGTTTTATCTGCTAAGCTCACCCTATCTGCGTGTGTGTGGCGATGATCGTGTACGCGGTACACGGGAGCAGATGTTGGTGATGCAGGTGGCTCTGGTGCAGCTTAGTCGCGGAGAGGGGATTGACTTGGGGAACTTTTACATGTATCACTTTGTTTTGAAAACATTTGTAAACCCGGATGGGTGATTTAATAACATTGTGGTTTTAATTATGTAATGGACGTTCTAAAATTTATCCGCTCATTTAATAAAGTTTTAAATTTTCCCGCGTTTTGGGAAAATGAGGTATTATTAATCGCGCTGTTTTATTTATTCCATTTAATTATTTATAAATCCGTAATATCCTGACGGGATGTTACAGACCACGCACATAAAAAACACACAAGCAAATACTTGACCATGGACCCAAGATATACATGCTTCCGTGAACCTACTCGCTCGTAGTCCAACTCTACGGACCTCCCCGCTCGCAACAACCCTCAAGTGTGAGCACAAAACATACGAACCTCCCCGCTCATATCCTCACACGAGAGCATCATAATATGAACCTCCCCGCTCATATTATCACGTGTTCACCACCAGCCATGAACCTACCCGCTCATGACACAACCAAACATTTCTTGGTCCAAGCCCAACATCATAAACACGCAAAACACAATCCCAACATCATAAACATGCAAAACACAAGCCAACATAACACACTACTCCTTGCGCTATCGCTTGGCACTGCCTAAGCACCGCCTTGCGAATTCCTAGTGTAGACTGCCTAGCGGAAAACTATCGTCGCCAGGCGCCATTGAGATTACAACTCCACTGATTTAAGGCTATCGCCTGGCAAGTCACACCTTCCTACCAAGCGCTACGCAAACTAGGGACTTCCCTAATACTCCTATCGTTTGGCGGCCTTCACCATACCGCCTGACGCTATACCAGTAATGTGCCAGCTACTGATTGAGCACCCCAAAATAGTCTTTTACACATCAAACAGCCCATGCATAAGTCCACTTTACTATGTTGTGGGTCTATAGCACTCTCATGAATTCACACCAATTCAGTCTACCCCTTGCATTCATTTCCAACAACTGTATACAATCTAAAGTTCTTCTTGAATTACACTACAAAAATCATATTAATAACTCAACCCCAAACCCTAACATAATCCCCTCATGTCGATGCTTCCCATTCAATCATCAAGAATCACACAAACATAACAATAATATTCAATTTCACAATTCTATGCATTCAAATCGCACCAGAAACATTACAAACATCCAGACATCACAAAATCCATAAAGAAAATCACATAAAATGAATCAAGGTTGACGTCGCTTGGCGGTGCCACCCTTCCGCCAGGCGGTTCATCTCAAAACCCAAGAAGGGCTGCCACGTCATGCATCGCCTGGCAAGCCTTCAAAGCCGCCAGGCGGTTTCTAGGAAGTTTTCAAAAACTTGAAACTAGTGGAAGTTTAATGCAGAAAAGTCACCTAATCATACAATATACCACATAAAATCATACAATTTAATATAATAAATGGAGCAGCTCCCATAACTTAGATTTCGTGCTTCCAATTACCACTCTTGTAAACCTTAATGATAGCAAAACCAGTTTTTGTCTCCTTCACCTATTCCACACGTCAATAGGCTTCTAAATCCACTCGTAGCTCTCTTTTTCAGTACACAAGATTGGTGTATGACTAAAAGTCCTTTTCCTCTCCTTACTTTCACTCCTATACTCACCTCACACCCTACTTTTAAGTGCCTTAATGGCTAAAACGAAAATACCATTAAAATGTGTTTAATGTTTAATCAATGGCCATTTAAAAAGGTTTCCAACCCTTTACAGCTGCTCTCTAGACGACTAGGGTTTCTGCCCTTCATATTCATGCCAAAAAGGATTTTGGCAAAAAGAAAGTTAAATTCGTGTTCAACAAGGTTTGAATGCATGACCACACAATTACAATTCAACCAATTCATGATTCATGATAATTCCTATAAATTTAGGATTGTATTATCACTCATCATGTTCAAGCGTTTATTATTAAAATAATAAATAATTAAAATAACACAAAAATGACATATACAAGACTCAAACCCAAGTCCTTTCAACATGCCTAAGTACTCTTAACCACTTGAGCTAGTACTATTCCACACCATAAAAGCTATCATTAAATGGCATAAAGGCTCTCACTACCTGCATTTATTAATTAATTATTTGTTTAATTAATTAAATTTCTCGGGTTTTACAAAATACAAGGCCCAAAATTAAACCCTATTCTAATATTTACAAACAAAGAGTCTTAGACTAGGTCTTCACATCTTCCTTGGCCCATGTGAACTTCATCTTGGGTCTTGCATGTGCTCTTGTTGTAGGTCCATTGGCTAGAGGCATCTCATCATCCCTTATCTCTAGGTTTTTCCCTTAGCTAATTGCACTGTTTTGGGTAGGTTAAGGTGTTAACTAATAGTTATTAGTTTAGAGAATTTTCTACTCTAGTTTTACAAAAGTAGCCTAATTAAGTGTTATTAAATCATTTTTAGTGTAATCCTTAGAAGTGCAATTAGTTGGATCTAGTTAAGCATACAAGATAGGTTCATAAATAAATAGTAGCATATTAGTTGGTTCTAGTTTAGATGTATAGGCTTAGAAGTAGAGTTGGTCTAGTTGTAGTATAGTTTTAGAAGTTTTTAAAAAGAGCTTAGTGTGCCTAACATCCATTTTGACTTTTTGAGTTTGATGTAGAGATAAAGATCAAGGATAGCCTGCAAATGTCCAGAGGAAGCCATGAGAGAAACTTGAACCAACCAATTTGATTAAAAATGGCAAAGTTGACTTTTGCTGAAAGTGTTGACCAAAGTTGACCTAGGGGTTGTTTTTTGATTTTCAATTCCAAATGACATGGCACTTGTGAGGAAAGTTTAGAACATTAAAATACATTTATGCTGACCTTGAGATGGATGAAAAGTGGTTAACATCGCATGTTTGGTTCAATTAGGTATTTTAGTTGTAGCATAACATCGCTTTGTAGGTTCTAACTTGTTTCTTTAGTCTTGAAATGCATAAATGAGTGCATGCTGAAGTTGATTCTAACCTCGAGGAGGATTGCTAAGATGAAGGGGATGGACCATGATCAAGGGGGCAAAAAGTGTAGAATAAGCTTGGCACGTGTAAGATGAATGGAGAAGTGAAGTTAGAGCTGATATGAGCTAGCTTGTTTTGCTCACCCATTGTAGCAAGTCCTAAAGTCTAAGGCATCACCAAACATAATGCAACGGACCTGAATTAGCTCGTGGCAGCTGTTGGGAAACCTTCCACCTAAGTTACAAGTTAGATTCCAAAGTAGTTAGAAAGAAATGAGTTAGTTTAGTTAGTCAGTTTTACTTTGAAAACCAGTTGCAGGTGCAATACTGATTTAGATTGGTGCCAACATAGTTCATTCAGGGGAACATCATCCATTCGAACCACATATATACCATTCATTCTCACCACCATGTGAACCACTCATCTACTCTCTATCACAAAACCACATTTTCCTATTCTCTTTCACTATTTTCTTTGTATTCTGTTGTGTTCGTGAATGATTCTTGATGTTGTTTCAATGTGATTCCTTCCATTCCACCGAATACTTTTGTTGTAAGATTTTTTTCTCTCTAATAGATTCATGTATTTTCTTCATTTCCACTATTTAATTGTTATGTTTTCCTCTTTTATCTGCTAAATTACATTTATAATTCAAGTGTGCTTGGTTGAGATTTTGATCCACTTCAACACTGAATTCAAGTTGGAATCGACTTGAATTTCAAAGGATACAACAATCATCCTACTTAGATATCAAAGGTCATTTGATTAGGATCAATTATACATAAACTATGCAGCTTGAATCATGAATTCTAATTCTGCAAAATTCATGCAATGCCACATACTATTTCGTTCACATTTTAATTTCAAATTACGTGTTTCATGTGATTGATTCCTATTGGCAATACAATTCTAATGTTATATGTAATGTTTCTCAACCATTTCCATGCTCAATTCATCAATCATTGCATCTAATTCTTCATTTGCGAATATGTTTGTTAATACTGTTAATTAGGGTTCTTCATTTGGGAATTCGAGTTTTACTCAAATCGTTTGACAACATTCTTATTCCTACATTCAATAGAGACCATTTCCATTCATTTCACATCACTACATCAACATTTCATCCATTACACATGGAAATCTGACTATGCCCTGCACATTTTGTATATGAACATTCATGAACCAATTTTTATTTGAGTTTCATTCATGTATTAGAAGCATTCCATATGTTCAGATTGTGCTTAGGATATTCACATTGCATAGCCATGCATAGTCACACACTTAGTTCATCAAACACCTTAGGAACATTTTGTTTTATTTAGGCCTTTCATCAAACACTTTGCATTTACATATATTCATGTCATTTTAAGTCCAATTTAATTTAATTTGTAATAAAATTTAAAAGAGTTTGTATGAATTTCCTCTATTTCACAAAACACGTTTAATAAATTATTCATTTACCTTGCCTATATTTCGAATTGATCATTGGTTGATCATTTTACAACATTAGTTAGTATTAGTGAGGAAATTGAGTTTTGATTAAATCACTACGTGTTAAAAGGTTTATCAAATGGCGTCGTTGTTGGGGATAGGTAAAATTTGATTGATTTTTTAATTTGAGTTGTGACACTAGTCTTATACATTATATATATTCAATGATATCAGCTATATAGAGTACTTATCGAGTCTGTTATGAGCTAACCTTTGTTGATTTGAAAGAAGAAGTGCATGACAAGGTCATCCAATGGTTTAACAATCAATTTGGATTTAAAGATTGAGAGGACTTTGAGACTAAAGAAGAGAAACCATTTGAGGTTTAAAGGGATAGGAGACCATCAAGTTGTTAAAGAAGTGAAAATTTCTGGTGGTGAAGAGATTATAGAATAATAGCAAGAGAGAACTTTGAAGGAATTAGCTGACCAGGACATTAGCTACCAACATTTATGCATCCATATAATCCTACATCATTTGTTTCATCAGAAGGGCTCACTTTCACTGATCGAAACCTGCTGGATGTAGTTAGTGGAGGAGTGTTTATGGATAAAACACCCACTATAGCATGCTACCTGATCTCAAACATGGCTGAAAACAATAAATAGTTCAGTAATAGAGTGGCCATGAGTAAAGGGGTCCATAAGGTGGATGTAAATGTTGTCGAAGGGCAAAATATGTTCACAAAGAACAAATTGAAAATAGTCAACAAAAGTTTGGAGTTAATCACGATGATAAGGCAAACTGCCTTGAATTAACAAGCAGATGAGATTATGAAGCATTGTGCGTTATGCGCAACCGGTGACCATTACATAGACCAATGCCCAAAGCTACAGGATGCGACCAACTTGGATGCTAATAACATTGTCCTAAACCGATCAAATTAACACTACTTAACTCTAGAAGCTTCAGTATTGCCAGGTTAGTAGTGAACCTACTAGATAGGGTTAAACTAACCCTAAGTCGTACCCCAACGAATACGTAATTGATTTTCAATATTTTACTCTTAAAAATCTATCCTAATGCAATTAAAACTATATGATGATATGCAAAAATATAGAGAAGAATTTGAGAATGAAATAGAAAATTAATAAAAGACTTTGAAACAATTATAATAAAACATACGATTCCACTACTTTCAATATAGATTCTTTATTGATTATCTTTAGATTATTGTTCAATTGACTATTGTTTTTTACTTCAAATTAATTAAAGTAAATTTTGAACTAAATTGTTGATGTTCTTACTATTAACCAAAGTAAATTCTCAATCAAAAGCAAGAAATTTGTAGATTAATCATAGTAAATTTAATCAAAGTACATTCTTGATTAAAGATTACTATCCCTAATCATGTCCATTCTTTTGCCTCTAAAATCAAGCAAAAAGTTGATTAACTAAAGTAAATTCTTGATTAATTCTTTTTAAAGTTTTTACCTCTAATCAAAGTACATTCTCAATTAAAATTTTTAAATTCTTGATGTAAAACCATTACTTTTCATGCGATTCAGAGATAAAAGACATAAATGAATGAAAATCAAAACAATAATCAAAAGCACAAAGACATTATTTTAATTTAACGTCAGAATCCATAATAAAATTACAGTGGAACCAACCTTAAAAGCTTAGCCCTCCATGGATTGGATAGATGACATGATAAATGATGAATGACAGAAAAAAATATAAAGATGGAAAAACGAGAGATGTGGTGGATGGTAGCTTACAAAACCATAGAGTTGCTTTTGATTGGACTTGAATCTTATATTTTCTATTGTTGAAATCTTTTATCTTTTGATATAATCTCTCTCAAATAATTAACAAATTTTATCAATTTCTAAAATATTTGAAAGATTTTATCTATTGATAATTGGAGATATATCAAAGATAATTAATTAAAAAATTTTAATTAATTATTCAGCAACTTAAATTTTGTCCAATTTCCAATTTTGCCCCTTTTGTTTGATCATTTGACCAACTTTGACCAGAATTTGCCCAAAGTTGACTACTTTGACCAACTTTGACCCGTTGATTATGCAATGGCAAACTAACACATGACAATTTCTTTCTCTGTCTTACCTCTAGGGTTTGTTGGTCAACGTTCTTCTCCAACCAGGGATTCACGTTTCTTACTCCGAGACGGCATGGTGGCCTTATGGTGAGCTAAGTCATGGTTTCGGAATGGTGTAGTGGTTGACACATTGAAGATGGTGGCCGCTCGTGATGGTTCGAAGGTGCAGATGCGTCGTGTTTTTTTGTAGCTTGGTGGCTTCAATGGCGTTCTACTAAGCGCACAAAGGACTCGCGTTTCTGGTCTGTGGTTGGTGCAATGGTGAAGATCCATTTTCGAGACGTGATAAAGCTCCATCAATGGTGGTTTGGTGTGTATGAAGGTGCTGAGTTCGCTGGTGCGCGAGGGGAAAGGATGGTACATTCATTGCTACGTTTTTTGAAGGAGCACGAATAACATCGATGGCGTTGGAGTGGTGGTGCAAGGAGTTCGAACAACTACTTGGTGATGGTTGTAGGTTGTGGAGGCTGACGTTGATTAGCATGTTGGTTGTCAAGGCGTGTAATTTAGTAGAAACTAGGAGTGCAGAAGAGGTTTTTGGGTGGTCCACTTGAAGAAGGATTGTATAAAATAGAAACTAGGGGTACATTTAGCTCATGAATTATTTCTTTCCATAATTTTCTGATTTTGGACTTAACTTGTAACTCGGAAAATTTCCAAATCCACACTTTTAATGACCTAAATAAAATTCCAGCTGCATTAACAAATGTTAGAATATCCAATAATATTTTATGCAACTAAATTCACTTTTACGCCATTTTTAACTTACAAACTCAATAAATCCAATAATCACAAATTCTGATTAAATTAATCCTTAAGCATAAAAATTATATTAAATCCATAATTTAAAAATTAAGCATTGCGGGTTGTGCATAGCCAGTGACCATTACATAGATTAGTGCCTACAACTATAGTATTCGACCAACTTGGATGCACATTGGTGGTTGGAATCTTTCAGAATCAGCAAGGAATATAGCAAAGTATCCCGAATTGGATACCTAATCCAAATTATGTTCTAGTTTATCCTTCCCATCCCAAATCATAGTATTTTTAGAGTACTTACATCATGCCCAGATTCACACCCACCACTCAACTGATGAGGGTAGTCCAAGGTCTTGCAAGCCAACAACAATTTTACAAACCTCAACATTAATAGTGTGGCAGGTGTTGACATGAGAAGCCAAGGCGGTATGCTTCTTGAAGATTTGATGAAGATTGAATGAAGCTCTTTTGAACTATCTTGAAGCCATTACCATTGGAATGAAGTCTACATTGATGAAAGAAAGGAGATTTGATGATATTCATGTTGATTAAGGCTAGAACATGTGCTGTCCACATAGTTACATCATTAAGAAAGTGTATTTTAAGTTTGTAATTCATATTGTAGACCTTGTAGCATTAATTAGATGTATTTGGTCTTATGTGTGTCTTTTAATCTATTGAATGGTTTTTCAACAGGTTAAAATGTCTCTTTTAATCTGTTAAATGTTTTTTTAATAGGTTAAAAGGCTGGCTGCAGTAGTCTTAAACTGCAACAAACTCAATCAATTGATTTATTTTTTAATCGAATGATTTCACTTAAGTCAAGAGAAATCAACCGATTGATTTGGAAATCAACCTGTTGAATTTTGTAACAGTTTGACTATAAAAGCTGTGATTTTCGAAAGAGAGGTCTGTTGATCAATTTTGAACATGAAATTGTTCTGGAAACTAGTGGAAACTCTCTCCTTCGTGATCATACAGTTTGCAGCAGTTGAAGATTGATCTTGGATCAATTCTTGGAGCTTTTAACTTGGTTTGAAGCTTGGAGAAAGTGGTTTGTGGTAGGTTGAGTTGTAATACCACTGAGGTTTGATCTTTCTCAAGCTTTGTATGTGTGTCTGGTGGTTTTTCAGGTCTGCAAGAGGGTTTTTACTGTGCTGGTGTGTCTCTTATGTGATTCAAGAGTCTTTTATGGTGTTTTTGCATATTTTGAAAGTTTAAGGGTGAATACTTTGTAAATCTTTTGAAATAGTGCAAAGTTAAGCTCAGGTTGCCTTGACAAACTGGATGTAGCTCAGGTTTGAAGAACCAATATAAAAATCTCATGGTCTCCTCTCTTCTCTAACATTTCTCTCTTGCATTTTCATTTTAAAGTTTCAAGAACTTATGTTTTAATCATCTTTTTCATGTTCTTATATGTTTCCATGGCATCTGCAATGTTGAGCATGTTTACATAATCATTTAGAACCTGTCTTGATCAATCTTATGCATTATTACTGGTTTAAAACTCAAATATGCATTTCTGCATTTTTCCCAGTATTTTAGTCGATTGTTTTCCTATTTCAATCGATTGATTATATCAGAACAAAATCTGTTTAGTAAAATCAATCTGTTAACTTTGTTTTTGATCGATTGAAAGTATATTGTCTATCACCTTTTGCATCCTAACTTGGTGATCTAATTGATTCAAATTAAGGTGGTTTTTAGCTTGCAAAGATAGCCTAAATTTTTAACTAGCCAATTCAACCCTCCTTCTTGGTAGTTCAACCATTTCAAAACTAACAATTGGTATCTAGAGCTAGGTACTTGAAATTTGCTCAAGTAAGATCCTAAATCTGTTTTGAACTACTTGAAATGGCTGAAAACAAGTTACCCTTTGTTGAAGGTGGCCCAATTCATAGACCCACTATGTTTAGTGGCATTAATTACCAATTTTGGAAAATTAGGATGAAAATCTTTATTGAATTATTAGATCTATCCACTTTGACTACAACTGCATTGTTTGGCAAGCTTAGGGAGCATGAGATTGAGATGCAAAGACTTAATGAGCTTGAGTCAAGTGAGAAAAAGGTAAAGACACAGCCTTGAAGACTAGCACTAAGAAGAATGAGGAACCCGAGGATGAGGTGGCTGAATCAAGTGAAAGTGAGAACTTGAATCTCCTTGTCAAAAGGTTTGGTAAGTATCTCAAAAGGAAAAGTATCAAAGGTAATCCCAAGAGGTATACTTCCAAACACAATGAATCAAACTCTTCTAATTTTACATGTTATAACTGTGGAAAACAAGGACATATCAAAATTGAATGTCCAAATGCTAACAAAGAAAATGAGAAGAGTGTTGATAGGAAAAAGGAGAAGAAGCCAAAGAAGAAACGTGCATACATTGCATGGGAGGACAATGATGATTCAACAACAAGTAGCTCCTCACAAGATGAGAGTGAAGAAGCCAACTTGTGCCTCATGGCTGGTTATGAGTCATCCTCCTCAAGCCAAGTAAGTTCTCTAGACATAAATGACTATAATCAATTGTTCCATGATTTTGAAGAGTTGTATAATGAAGCAAACAAGATTTCTGCATTAAACAATCGGTTTAAAGGCTTAAACAACTGGCTGGAAAACAGAGTTAGACAACTGGAAAAAGAAACAGCTGATTTAAAAACTGATTTTGAGCATTTAGAAATGATTTACAATAATTCAACCGACTGTTTTAGAAATCAACCGGTTGAAAAACCCTGTGAAAACTGCAGAGTTTTGAAAATCATGTGAAATACCTTATAAAGACTTATGCAAGGTTCACAAGAGGGGAAGCAAACTTAGAGGTTGTTCTTGGTTCTCAAAACTGTGTGTTTGGAAAAGTTGGACTTGGTTACAATCCTTCTTTTCAAAAGAAAACCAAGAAGTTCTCTAGTTTCTTTTCAAAAAGTATGCCAAGTGACATGCCATTCATTTCATGCAACCACTGTATGCAAAAAGGTCATGTTATTAAGAACTGTCATGCTAGAAAATATGATGTTCCTAAAGGGATTATGAAATGGATCATGAAATGGATCCCAAAAGCATCTACAAAGGCATAACCATGATGGAGCCAACCTATCAAAGGGTACCAAGTAATCCAAATCTGTTTTGCAGATCATGAAAGGTGATAAGAAGGATTTGTGGTACCTTGATAGTGGCTATTCGAGACACATGACAAGGGATAAGACCAAATTTGCAATGTTGGAGTTGAAGGAGGAAGGATTTGTAACCTATGGAGACAACAACAAACGAAGAATCCTTGGAAATGGAGTCATAGGCAATGGATCCTCTTTCAACATCAAGAATGTGTTGCTGGTAGAAGGACTCAAACACAATTTGATAAGTATAAGTCAACTATGTGATAAAGGCTTTAAAGTCATGTTTAAACCAAATAGTTGTTTGATATATGATGCATGTGGTAGTATTATTTTGATAGGAAAAAGAGTCAATAACATATACCTACTTGATCTGCATCATGCATCATTTAGCATCCATTGTTTGCTTACAAAAGAGGATGACACTTAGTTATGGCATAAAAGACTATCACATACACATGCAGCATTTCAATCGACTGAATAGAAAATAGCTGGTTGAAAGACTACCAAAACTCAAGTTTGAGAAGGATAGAGTGTGTGAAGCATGTCAAAAAGGAAAACAGACCAAGGTCTCTTTTAAACCCAAAAATGTTGTTTCAACTGAAAGACCTTTAGAAATGCTTCACATGGATCTATTTGGTCTATCTTGAACCATGAGCCTTGGTGGCATTTTTTATGCATTAGTCATTGTTGATGATTTTTCTAGGTACACATTAACTTTGTTCTTAGCTGCCAAAAATGACACTTTTCATGCCTTTAAAAGACTTGCCAAGATGCTTGAAAAATGAAAAGAGTTCCAAGATAGTTTCTATTCAAAGTGACCGTGGTGGGGAATTCCAAAATGAAAAGTTGGAACACTTTTGTAAAAAATATGACATTAACCATAATTTTTCTACACCTAGAACCCCACAACAAAATGATGTTGTTGAAAGGAAAAACAGGTCACTTGAGGAACTAGCTAGAACTATGTTGAATGAAAACTCATTGCCTAAGTATTTTTGGGCTGATGCAGTCAACACTGCTTGCTATGTTTTAAATAGAGTGTTGATTAGGCCAATTTTGAATAAAACCCCCTATGAGCTTTTCAAATGGAGGAGGCTTGTTTTAAGTCACCTAAAAGTGTTTGGATGTAAGTGTTTCATCTTAAATAATGGCAAAGAAAGTCTTGGAAAATTTGATGCAAAAGCGGATGAAGGTGTTTTTCTAGGCTATGCTACATAAAGTCATGCATATAGAGTCTATAATAAGAGATTAATGACTGTTGAAGAGTCTATGCATGTTGTATTTGATGAAACTAACCCCAAGTTGTAAGATCAAGTGCCAAAGAATGCAGATGAAGAAGATCTATTGTAGAAACAGATTTCTGCTACAGAAAAGCGTTTTGCTGCAGGAAATCAATCGGCTGAAAAGGAAAAACAATCGACTGAAAAAGCTGTAGACAACAACTTTCCCAAGGATTGGATCTAGCCTAGAGGTTTATCAAAGGACAACATCATAGGTGATATCAAACAGAGAGTATCTACTAGACATAGGATTGTATTTTGTGAATATGTTGCTTTTGTATCTCAAATTTAACCTAAGAATGTGAGTGATGCTTTGAATGATAGTAATTGGATTGTTGCTATGCACGATGAATTCAATCATTTCACAAGAAATGATGTGTGGTTTCTAGTGCCTAAAAGCGATGATATGAATATAATTCGAACCAAATGGGGTTTTAGAACAAAATGTATGAAGGTGGTAATATAGTAAGGAACAAAGCTAGACTAGTTGCTAAAGGTTATAATCAAGAATAAGGCATTCATTTTGATGAAACTTTTGTACCTGTAGCTAGGCTAGAAGCTGTGAGATTACCCTTAGCATATGCTTGCATGTGTAACTTTAAATTGCATCAAATGGATGTGAAAAATGCATTCTTGAATGGTTTCCTAAATGAAGAAGTGTATATATCATAACCTCTTAAATTTGAGGATATCTCTATCCTAACCATGTTTTCAAATTGAAAAAGGCCTTATATGGTTTGAAACAAGCACCAAGACAATGGTATGAAAGGCTAAGCAATTTTCTATTATCAAAGGGTTATGCTAGAGGTGCAGTGGATAAAACACTCTTCATTAGAAAACATGATAATGATGTTATACTTGTTCAAGTGTATTGATGAGTTCAAATTTTTGCCCTCATTTAATATTTAATTTTGGGGATTTAATTGAATTTTCTGTGCTTAAAGATTGATTTAATTAGGATTTGTGATTATTGGATTTATTGAGTAAGTTTGGTAAAAGTGGCGTAAAAATTGATTTTAGTTGCATAAAATATTATTGGATATTCTAACGTTTGTTAATGCAGTTGGAATTTATTTTTGGTCATTAATAGTGTGGATTTAAAATATTCAAAGTTAAAAAATAAGTCCAAAATCAGGAAATTCTGGAAAAGAATAAATCAGGAGCTAAATGCACCCCCAGTTTTTACTTGCACACTCCTTCTAAAATGGACCACCAAAAACCTGTTGTGCACCCCCAGTTTTCACTAAGTTGCACCCTTCCTACCACTTAAACTCCACTCAACCAGATCATGCCATGTGGCAATCCCCACCTTTCAAATCAGGCCAACCATAAGCTGACACGTGTCATAATCCTCCACTCACCAAATTAACCAATCAGATCTTGCCACGTCATCATCTCCTCCATCTCACTCATGAAACCCTAACCCTAATTTTAGCCACCATGATCACCATGGCAGTCGCTGCCGCCATCTCCTCGCCGACCACCACCAATCTACAACAGTGGCGACGCCACCATCTTCCTCCATCAAATCGCGACGCGCGCCCACCTGCAACGCTGGCAGCCACCGCGACGCGCCACCTCCATCACGTAATCTTCTCCGTGAGCTTTCCTGCACACCACCTTCATCTGCAACGCCGGCTGCCACCATTGACGTTCCAGCACCTCCATTGCACGTCGGAATCAGCAACCATGACTCACCAGCGGAGACGTCCGCACACGAGCCACCACGCCTTCGCGAAGCTTGTTCCGCACATCTTCTCGCCTCCATCATTGCAACACCCTCGAGCCATCACTGCGGTACACCTGAGCCAGATTTGTGCACACCATTGGCCACCATAAACGTTGCTGGAGCGAAACCACCATCATCCATTCAAGTTGCTGCACCTGCGAAACACAGTCGCGCCACCTCCATCGAGCTTCCACCGCACCTGCACCGGCAGCCATGGCAGCCTTCATGAATCTGTAACAGCGGAGAAGAGAAGCGAACCAGTCACGGCCACCACGCCGGAAATCCGACCGCCGCGCCATTTCAGCACCCACAAGCCTCCATGAAACCCTAAACGCAGTAAACCCTAGTCTGGAGAGAGAAAGTGCACTCTGCGCCACGTGTCAGCATCTGATAGGACAGTCAAACTGGTCAACTCTGGTCAACTGGTCAAAGTCAGCAGTCAACTTTGGTTAAAACTGCAAATATGGTTAAATGAGAGGGGCAGAATTGGAAATTGGACAGGAATTAAGTTGCTAATTAATTAAATAAAAATAAAAGATTTTAGCAACTGACAGATAAAGCCCAAAGTCCAGTGGAAGCCTATATAAAGAGACTTAAGGGAGCAGAAGCGGGAGGACTTACAATTTACAACTTACAGCTTAGACACTTAGAACTCTCTGGTTTTGGCAGATACCGTCTCCACCACATCTCTCATTCTTTCTTTTATTTTCTTTCCTTCATATCATCATGTATTCCATCAAAGCCATGGAGGGCTAAGCTTTTAGGGTTGATTCCACTGTAATTTCTTAACTGGATTCTGAGGTTAGATGAATTTATATGTTTGCTATTTTGATTATTGTTGTGGTTTTTGTTTATCTATGTCCTTTGCTTCTTAATCGAATAGAAAATAATGATTTTAAATCTACATGCATGCTAATCATATGAGTTAAAAGGTTTTTAAATTAAATTGAG
>Ga0214544_1009030_pt1 | contig 15997 bp, 8 predicted proteins | sample CNSS3metaG_FD_160074 | JGI IMG/M metagenome (GOLD analysis project Ga0214544, IMG submission 160074) | Root nodule microbial communities from cowpea collected in UCLA plant growth center, Los Angeles, California, USA - CNSS3 | ecosystem: Host-associated > Plants > Roots > Nodule | place: USA...
TTTTAAAAGTGTTTGCTTCACTCCTTTGGTGGATTTTGAGTGCTAGCCTTGCCTTGTTACTTTGGGAGAGTGATCTAAACACTTGGGTTACAATTTGGGTTGGATTTGGTCTCGGTTTTCATGTTGTATAACCTCTAATCCATTTATTTTGTCTCGGATTTGAGTGTTTTTGTTGTAGGAATCATGGCAAGTTCATCAAGTGCACCTACACCAAACAAAAACAATACATTGATGAGATTGCTTCGGGATTTGGAGTTGTCTAGGAAGGAGGCTTTTGAACAATTGAGAAAAGACAAGGAGCAAAGTGACCTAAGAATCCAAGAGCACATTCAAAGGCTTGAAGCTAGAGAGAAAGAAAGAGATCCTAGGAAAAGAAGGCATTCTAGGCGCAACTCATCACAAGAGAAGCAAACTCCAAAGATTCCTAAGTTCTATGGTGGAAGTGATCCCAAAGTCTTCCTTGATTGGGAAGCTAAAGTTCATCAAATTTTCAATGAAAATCATGTAAAGGATCAAGCACAAGTTGATCTAGTAGTTTTAGGATTTTTGGAATATGCCAATACTTAGTGGCATAAAGTTTGTAAGAATTATGACCAAGGGCCACCCGCGGCTTCTTGGATGGACATTAAAACTCTTATGCGCGCTAGATTTGTTCCTTCCTCCTATAGGAAGGAACTTCTTTTGAAGCTCCAAAGGCTTTACCAAGGTCCTATGAGTGTGAGTGAGTACTTTAAAGAATTAGAGTCTCAAATACGTAGGGTTGAAATAAAAGAAACTAACAAAGAGAAAATAAAAAGATTTGTGAGTGGTCTTAGGAGAGACATACAAGACTAGGTAGAGTTGTATGAGTACTCCACTCTTGAAAATGTTTTCACACTTGCCCTTGGGATTGAAATTCAATTGAAAAGAAAAAGAAGGGCAAGGAAGAGTTACTCACCTAATCACTACTTTAGTCACTCATGGAAGGGAAAGGATAAAAAGAAACATGATAAGTTCCCTTCTAACTCTCATCAAGAACCACCAAGTAAAAGTAAGTCACCAAGTGATCACATTCACCATTCCACTTCTCAAAGATCAAGTTCCATTAAATGTTTTAAATGTTTGGGTTATAATCACATTGCTTTAAATTGCCCAACCAAAAGGACCATGATCTTAAAGAAGAGTAATGATGTTGAAAGTGAACACTCATCTCCCTATTCTCTTTCAAAAGAATCTTCTTCCTCTAGTAAAACTAAAATTTTTTAAAAAGACCCTATGTTATTAAGGCGCATGATAGGTCAAGATCAAAGTGAGCTTGAGCCAACTCAAAGAGAAACAGAAACACATAAAGCATGCCAAAACCTCATCCCAAAATTGACAACCAATCTCTTCCATCATTCCAGTATTACGAACATGTTTTAGACCCCAAAATTTGACCCCCAAATAATGCAATTGAACCATATTCAGATACAGTACAAAAAACCTCATTATTTTCATATACTCTCACAAGGGTTTAATCATATTACAACATCAAAACAATCAAAACCCCAAATTCACACCACAACATGCACGAAATTTCATGTATATTTCAGAATTAAGCAAATTTATTAACAGAGTTAAAGATATTCAAGCAAAAGAGCTCCCCTTGGCTGCCCATTGCCTCTAGGGTTTTTCCCACCATTTCACATCCAAGTCACCATACATTAGCAAAAATAAAGAAATCAATTTTCTTCTCAACAAGGTTTGAACACACAACCATGGAATCACAAGATCAACACACAACCAATTCAACCAACCATGTTTTGTGATAAATCTTATAATTCTATAATTATGTTACCACTCAACATAACCATGCGTATTATTAAAATTAATAATAAAACAAACAACACATAACTGGCATACATAGGACTCAAACCCAAGTCCTCTCACACAAACAAAGCACTCTCAACCATTTGAGCTAGTACTTTTCCACGTCACAACAATCAACATTAAATGCCATATAGGCTTCTACTACCCGCATTGATTAAATAATTATTTATTTAATTATTTAAATTTCTCAGGTCTTACAACTTTGCTTTCATTAATAGAGATATTGAAAAGGACTATTGTAGCTTGCCTGCTATTCTTCTCATTTTGTATCAATGTTTTTTAAGCACATGTTTGACTTCTTCCTAACTACTTTCATTACTCACTCAATGTGCATGGTGTAGGTAAGTAAACTTTGTCCTTACATCTTCCTTTTACTTCTAGAGAAGTTGGTTCATAAAGGGGCCTGGAGTTAGGTCATAAAGGACTTGGTTCTGGTTCGTAGGGCTTGGTTCTGGTTTTTAGGGGCTTGGTTCTGCTTTGTAGGGCGTTGGTTTTGGTTCGCTTGGTGGTGGGTACTATGTGTTGGTGAACAACAATTCTAGTGGTTAGCGTAGCACAGAGTGAATCCGATGGTCTGGTCTAGTGTTTTGTAAATATTTGCATCGTGGTTGGGGGAGTTTTGTGAGAGTGAATTTGGGGGGAAATTTTTTAACGTGTCAAAAAATTTTGGGAAGGAGTTTCTTACCACTATCTTGTGATTGATATTTTATGACTGAAAATTCAGTCACTAAGTCAGACACTCATTTAAAAAAAATTGATAACTTATTTAGTCACTAACAATCATTGACATTTTCAGTCATTAAATTGATCATTATTTATCATTTTTCTAGTAGTGACTTTCAACCTTACATCTTAGATACTCTTTTTATATATTTTTTTTTATATATATAAAAAACAAAAAATATTATATATATATATATATATATATATATATATATATATATATATATATATATATTTCTACCTTTATGTTTATGTTTCTTAAAAAATCTCTTTAAATTTGATATAACCAAAATCACTCACATAATAAATTTGTTTAAGAAATAATTATCATATATAACCCACTTATATTATAATAACCACTTTAAATATCTTTCAAAAAATTTGTTTAATATCTTCTTAATAATTATTTACCAAATCTTTTATTTTCTAGAAAATCTTATATATATTTTAAAATAATTAATTATGTTATTAATATCTAATCATATCTAAGAATATATATCTCATAATATTAAACAATATTTATTTATTTTTTAGTAAAATAATTACTAAAATTTTTTATCTTTTACTTAAAATATCGATTTAACCTCATTTATTTATTTTTTTAATTATTATAATTTTCTAAGGTGTTAAACATATAACTCTATGACCTAGTATTTTGTTTGGTGTGAACACGTGTTTTGTTTGGTGTGAACATGTATGTCAATAGGTGTTCTGAACGGGTTGTTGCCAGAAAGAATGATGCATGAATGTTATGTATCTAATGTGAATAGTGATTTATCAAAGGAATAGATAATAATAGTTGACAAAATGCACAATATTAAAAGGAATAATCAGGATCAGGAAAAGTTTGGACAATTTTATAATCTTATGTTTTACGTTTATTTTTCATTTTCAATAAAATTTTAGTTTTAACATTTTTCATTAAGGTTCAAATAAAGTAGTGATAAAATTTATTATTAGTTATGAAATTGAATAATAGTATTTATGTTAGTTAAATCTCACACAGACAAAAATTGGGATGTGACACTATCATTTTCTATCTTAACTTCTCAAATTGTTTTTTTTTATATGCTATTTATAATTGTCTAAAAATATTTAATATTGATTAGAAATACTTAAAAATATAATGTTGTAATAAAGTATTGTTTTTCTAATTTTGACTTCTATGTTATTTTCACTTATTGATTGTTAAGATTAATATGAGGAGAAGTCTTAGGCACTCTAATATTTCCTAGCCAATTATGTGTTTTAATAAGTCGAAAGAATTTATTGATAAAGATTAACCTAAACCTAAGCCCAAAAAGTACTAAGTCTAACCAAACCCCATCTTGTAACTGAATAAAAATGAGATTACATTGCAACCAACCAAAAGGTTGATACCTCAAATATTTACATGGACAAACCTAGAAAAATCTCACTCTCCTCTCCTATAATCTTTTCCATAACAAAAATAAAATAAAAAATAAAAAAGAGTCCGAGAATTTCTTTAGGACAGTTATAATAAATAAATAAATAAATGAACTTTTATACAAATTGTGTGTAACTTTCATGAGAGGGAAACACTGTTGTCTCCAGCACGAAGCTTCAGCTAAAAGCCATTTCTCAATAAACTATTCCAAAAAAAAAAAATGAAATAAGAATCAGAAGCCACCCAATTTGTTTTTGAAAAACTTAACTCTGCCATCACCAACGACAGAACAGGGACTAGACACGTTTTTCCGCATTTTAAGGAAGAAGTAATCTAACGGCTCTTTGCTTTAATACTAGAATTAGAACATGTGATAATTGAGCTTCAATTGCGCACATAACTAATTTTTAATTATTTTTATGTTTTGATTAACGTGTATGAGTGTGCACATTTTTAAATTAGTGTCAGATTAAAAAAATATTTTAAAATAATTATTATAAAATATAAACAAAAATGCTCTTAGATTGGCATCTGACCAAGTTGAGTAAGTTTTGAGTTTTATAAGTTGTGGTATGGATATTAAAATATAACCAGGAATCAACTGAAAACTCCCGTTCAAACTGATACTCTCTCACCTAATTCAACAATAATATATGGAAATATGAATTCACTAAATAATAGAAAACACTATTCAAAAAGTGATTATTCCTATGATGAGAGAACTATTATATAAATTCCAACAGATAAGTAAGTATTTAAAGCTTATCTTTTATATATTTATCGACATTGATAATTTATTTATAATCATATTTGAGATATATTTTAAATATATTGAGTTATTATTGTATGATGTACTATTACATAATAGTATAGAATTATGATTAATGATAATAAATGGGTTAAATATGTTTTTGGTTCCTCAAGTTTCAGCGAAATTTGGAATTAGTCCCTCATCAAAACTTTTGACCAATTTAGTCCTTCATCTTTCAAAATGCGTGAATTTAGTCCTTTTAACCAAATTTTGTTAAGTTTATCTGACGTTTCAAGCGCATTTTATGATAGTATTTAAGTTAACATTGAAGCAAAAATGTGTCAAACAATATAAATAATTTAAATACTATCATGAAATGCGCTTGAAATGTCAGATAAACTTAACAAAATTTGGTTAAAAGGACTAAATTCACGCATTTTGGAAGATGAAGGACTAAATTGGTCAAAAATTTTGATGAGGGACTAAATCCAAATTTCGCTCAAACTGAGGGACCAAAAACATATTTAACCCATAATAAATTCAATTAAAATTTATTTTAAACCATTGTGTTCCATGATTAGTGGGTCTTGATTTTGATTTTCACAATTTCTTGTCTTGTTAGCTGGTTTAATTTCTCTGTCTCTTACCAATGAAACCGAGCCTCTATCGGGAATCGTATGTATAATAAATTATTATAATTTGAATGATCATTTCCGTTAAACACAAAAGTATCCAAATATCGAATATATTAATTGTTTGAAAGTTAAAAGTACAATCACAGAAACCAATAATGACCGGTGATTTCAGTTTTAACGTGTTCATACATAACCTCTTGAATTTCCTATATATATTTATATACCTGCCTATATATTTATATAAAAATAAGTGCCATAAGATAAGTATCAAATTTTCTTAATATAATATTTTTTAAAAATTAATTAAATAATATTGTGTTTATTAAATACTAATACTAAATTAAATTAAACATTGAAAGGCAAGTACAAAACAAAAATTATATAAAATACTAAGGGAGTGCAGTATTTTTGTTTCTCTACATTTCACTTTTATAAAAAAAAAATATTAATAAAATGGGAAGGATGATGTTAAAAAATAAAGAATTAAATAAGAGGATGCAAGGAAGTAAATGACTTTAAGATGTTGGTGTAGAAACTTTGTTTACGAGACAATCTTGAAGCCAAAATTTCATTATTTCGGTTTAACAAAGTTCAGTTGTCATAGTGTTAAGATCGATGAATTTGAAGATAATAGATGGGTTTGATAAAAGTTTCACAAAATTAGTTGTTTTGTTGAATGAAATATTTTTAGATGGAAATAATTACATACTCATAATTATGAAGCAAAGAAAATTCTTTGTTTGACAGGAATGAAGTATAAAATGATACCTCGAAGTCTTAATGGTTGCATAATATACATGAAATAATTTAAGGGGTTGAAAAAATGTCTAAAGCATGGGTTATCACAATAGAAGGAGAAAGACAACATTGAAGATAATCAAGAGATAGAAAATGATGACCCCTTTATGAAAGTTGGTTAGTACCTTCCAATCATACTCATACTTAAGTCATTAGTGTAGAAAAACCTTTTTATACCAGTTATTTTTTTTATACTAGTTCTAGTTTTGGACCTGTATAAAAACAAGTGGTATAGAAAGTTTTCATTTTTCTACACATGTTATGGAACTGATATAGAAAATCTACATTCTATACCAATTCTAAACCCGGTATATAGAAACTCCACATGGAAAAGGAAAATTTTGAAGCCCCTCCATTGTGAAACTCAAACTTTGAAGAGACTTTGTTGTTTATCCTCAACCTTGCAACTTGTCCTATGGCTACGTACAGAATATCCCACGCATCATTTATAGCCTTCTGTCACTAAAACTACCACTTCGACTAGACCAACTTCTAATTCTAGTTAGTATAGATTGAATCATCCTAACCAAACCCTAAGCCATCATTTTATGACTTTACAAAAACCCAAGAAAAAAATGTCAATTTACCAAAAAATAAAAAATAACCAACCAAAACACTGAGACGCCGAGTTAGAGCTGACACTGGTGAGATACCTCTACAACCTTTTGCATTCCTCGCTCGAACGTTCTCTTTCATTACACCTTGGGAACAAGCTTTGTTCTTTAACGCTAATTCCCACTCTCCTCTAGGACCTCCTCCTCAACGCTTCTCCTCTGACTCCTCCTTTCGCTCCACCGTCGTCAACGAACTCTGCACCACACTCGAGGGTGACTCTACTTGCTAGATCTAATTCTTACTTTCACTATCTCCTCAATTACAAAGGCTTCCTAGCCTGCCAGATCTAAATCCTTATTCAAATATAGGGATTGAAATGCTTCATCCATATGGGAGAGTGAAGGAGTGAAGCAAAGGTTCGAAGAAGGAAACAGGTTTGAGAAAAGAAAAGAAAAAAAGTGGTATGACATAGTTGAGGAAGAACGAGGGTAATGAAGGAGAACGATGAAGGTGAAGTTGTTGGTTGAGAAAGATTTAATAATGATCCAATTGTGTGTGTGCAAAGTTTGACCCACACTACAAATGAAAAGAACAAAGTACAAAAATTACACTGGTTATAGTGAGCAATATATAGGTATAGAAAGTGATCTATCTTATTACCATTTTGCCATCGCCTAACTTTTTATATTGGATCTAGGTCTAACAACGTATGGAAAGTTTTACAATATTTACAGTTATGTCACCACCTTACTTTTTATACTTGGTGGGTTAGAATCGACATAATAAGTTGTAATAAAAAGAGTTGTTTGCACTAATGAGTAATTTTTTGTGAACCCAAAAGACGTAGCCTATAATCACATATAGGCTATGATTTTACCCAAAATCATGTTTTTTTTTGTTTAATTTATTTCTCCTTCAACTTTTGAGCTATGGTTATCTATTTCAACTGTAGACTATGATTATTGTTACGGGATTGATAAGTGTACCAAATCACACAAGTAATAAAGTATACACTTCAAGTATCGTTTCCCTAAAGGCTTATGAAACATTTGATAACTCTTGCAATTCATAACTCAATTAGATCACAAATTTCACAAAAACAAAAATAAAACTCTTTTTGTATTTTTATCAAACATATGCTGTGCAACAATTTATGATATATGTTTCACTTGGATTAGGTTTCATGATTCAATTCAAAGAAAAAACACCAAAAAATATACTTCTAATTTCTTCTTTAGCATTCATACATTTTGTAACAAGTCGTAATGTCTTACCAACAAATCTAAACTTAAATAATAAAATCCCTATGTCTAGTAATTTTTTTATAAGTTTGTATTAATGATCAAGATTCTGATGTTATAAATGAATAAATGTTTCACATTTATGTCTAGCATGTGAAATATATTAATTGTTCTATCGTAATCAAGTTTTCTAAACTATCTTTTAATTAACATGTACTCCCACATATGCAATCAATCTAGAATATGCCATTAAAACAATAATATAACACAAGAGTGGTGAAAAACAAATATTGAGTAGTGAAATTTTAAAAATACACTACACTCAATTCCTGTGAATAATGGAGTTAGCTATTTCTTAACATTATGAATAGTAGAAAAATGATAAAGATGAATGCTTCCAACATTTACAATGTCAAATTCCTTTTTCCTAAAAGTTTTATTTTCCCCTCTCTCTCCGAAAGGAATTTCCCCTAAAGGATTTTTTCAATATTCCTTTTAACTTTATGAAGCCTTCCAATTAAAGACTTTCATAATTAGATTGAGCCTGAAATTTGTATTGATTTTATAATTGAATAACCAACTTTATTAATATTTCTACTTCCTAATAACTTTGATAATTAAATTTTGTTTATATTATTCTTAATTTCTTTGATATTGTGACTTATGTGCAAAATATTAAATATGTAAAATAATTATTTTTCCAATTTTATTAAATACAACCTAAAATATCTAAAATGATAATAATAAAAGATAAAAATAAACAAAAGTTAAAACATGATAATACTAATTATCAGTTTCTTATAAAAATCATAGCCTATTCCTCTCTTCTTGAAAATGACTATAAATTTAGTTATCTAATGGAATCGTAATCTATTATGTACAATTTCCAACTATAGCCTATAATCCACCTTTTTTATTACGGAGTTCATTAACCGTAATTTAACATAAAAGATAACTATAGTCATTTTTCTTGTTTGTACTAGTGATGCAACCTACAAAGTTTCTCTTTAAACGCTGTTTAAGAATGATTTTCCAAATGAGCCTCACATGCATGCATACCGTGAAAAACCTTTTACTAATTATGTTATAAATTGTTTTTAGATAAAGAGAATGAAACATCGTAGTATATCTTTCACTATTGTGAAGTAATATTTTCTCTACAAGAAAGAACATATATTCTGATAGAGTGTAAATCTTGTAATCAAAACAAGTTTATTGCAATATAGCTTAGAAAAGATTTTATGTACTTTGTTAAGAGAGACTTTGTGTACTCATATTTAAACTCAATAAAAGTTTTACCAGATAACTTGAAGAGACTCTGTAACTTTAAAAAAATGTCATATAGTCAGATATGCAAGAACGACTTTATGTTTGCTTCTGTATTGCATGACAAACTTATTGTGTCTCCTTCTCTGTGGAATCATATAATTGATATGGAGAATTTTTCATGTTGGGCCTTCTTATAATAGATACAGATGATTCTATAAACTGATTCAAACAGATGATGGAAAATGTGTGGTTTCTACGCTATGAAATGTTGCTTCTTATCATTCCACCATCAAAATCATTGATATATGTTATGGAGATTATTTACACAGCTTTAAACTGACGGAGAAGATTGTGTTTTGCTCCATTGTCTTTTACAATAAATGCACATCAGAAACACTTGTCGATGGGCCTTTCTTTCGTTGCTTGTATGTAAACAGAATAAAATAAAAAGGATTGCGAATGTTTCAAATTCAAATTTTGATTAAGTACATTATTTATCATAGCCCAATAATTGTATTACAAGTTGCAAATGACACGTTCTTCGTTTTCCGTTTCTTTTAAATAAAATAGGGACACAATTTTTACTCTGTGGGTTTCGCAAACGTATTTGATTATAATATATCATTATTGTAATTCTTTTTACAATGAAAACTCACGGATATCAGATATGACAAGTATCCAATACGTTGATACGTTTATTTTAAAAATAATAAGATACAATATGTTATATATGCATACTAAAATATGTATAATAATTCTTAAAAATATGATAAATATATGATTGTTATAATACAAATCCAAATTAAAAAAATTATAAATTACTATCACCATAAAAGTATTATTGCTTTACAAATTAGATACTTCATAGATAAATATAGATTAAATATCCTAAAATATTGGACACATATATGTGTTGGACACGGATGTCTGACGCGCTGAATACCCATTAAGAATTATTCTAAACACAACTTTTAAATTATAACAAAAACCATCACTATTGTTTTCATTACTAAAAACTTTCATTTTACATGAAATTTTTCTTGCAAATTTGTTAAAAAATTTTGTAAGAAAAGACTTTTTTTCTACTATTTTTTCTAAAAATTAATTGGCAGATAATTCTTTTATGGATAATTATTTCTTACAAAATTGTAAAATTCATAAGTATCTTTTTACAAAATTGATTTTGAAAAGTATTTTATACAAATATTCTACAAAAAAATTGACAGTAATTTTCTACAATTTTTTATAACAAAATTTAAAAGTATTATTTACGAAAAAAAATTTAAAACAAAATTGACAAAAAATATGATTTTTTTAATAATGATTACGCATTTCATAAATGGATATAAATGTGTAAAACATATCTAATATATATATATATATATATATATATATATATATATATATATATATTCTACTAACATTCTTTATAAACAGAAATTGTTTTTATAAACAAAATTTTCCAATGCTACTTTCCCAAAATTTTCCTTCTATTATTTCTTTGTCACGTCGCTTTTCCGTAAAATGAACAGGAATAATGTATTATGAAAATCATTCCAATTTCGACCAATTTACTTTGCTTTTCAGTTTTTGATAAAAATCTTATTTTAGTTCAATTATTTATTGGAAGAAGGAGTTGATACATTAAAAAAACAAGTTGCACGCCGTACTTGAACAAGAATATAATAATAAAAATAACAACTCAACAGCATGATGTGAAATTTCAAAGTGCCTTTTCTCTGTGTTTGTTTATATATATATATATGTGTCTCCCTAGGCAATGGTGGCAACACAACCTATTGTTTTATTCAGATAATCAGAAATCTGTGTCTGAGTTCCTTTCTCTTTCAGCAATAGGTTGTTGTGGTAGTCGAGACCCTGCTAAGATTTTGTGTTAGCATGATGAGAATAACGGGGTTGAGAGCAGTTTTTATATGGTGCATATGGTTAGGGTTGATACAGTTTTCAGTTGGAGGAAGGGTGAGACACTACAAGTTTGATGTGGAGTACATGATCAGAAAACCAGATTGCTTGAAACACGTTGTGATGGGAATCAACGGCAAGTTTCCAGGGCCAACCATTAGGGCTGAAGTTGGTGACACTCTTAACATTTCTCTCACCAACAAGCTCTTCACCGAGGGAACTGTTATTCACTGGCATGGAATCAGACAGGTTTTTTTTTTTTTTTTTTACTGTGTTTTATGTATGATAGTGTCAACAAATGTGAAACATAATTGTTGATGTTGGTTTTGCTGTTTGTTATGAAGGTTGAAACTCCCTGGGCCGATGGAACTGCTGGCATTTCACAGTGTGCCATAAATCCAGGAGAAACTTTTAACTACAGTTTTAAAGTTGACAGGGTAATTACATTTCTGCCCTCTTTATGTTCTTTTTCAATCTTTTGGGAGACACAAACGAGGCTTCCAGTCATATATAAGTTAAGTTGGACGAACTATTTTAAGTGAAGAAAGTTTTCACTTCAAATTTTCTTGGAGTAATATGGTAATAACTGTTTGTGTTATTAAGTAAAGTTTTTGATTTTCTAGACCTAAAAAATCGTGTAGTTTGGTGGAAAAACTCCCCCAAAATAATAAATTAATTATGAGAAAGGGGGTGGGATATTTTATAAAAAATTTAAAATAAAAAATTAGAAGTGGCGTTAGGATTTTTGAGGTAGAAATATTCAATAAAGAATCTCTACTCAGTTTTAACTTGTGTGAGAATGGAGATCCTATAATGCTTGCCACTTGGATCAAGCATTTGTGATTTCCTCTCTCATTTCTATAGAAAAATACATGTATATTTTACTCCAAAGTTCTGTTTGGTTCAAAGACAAGAGAGTAAGAAGGGAGAAAATGTTTTGAACTTTAATCTGAAAAGAGATTTAAAATTATTCAAAAAGTTGTCCTTTTTTTTTCTTGCTTTTCAAATGTTTCTTAAATAATAAAAAATGTACATCTCTTTCAATCTAAAATATTAATTAGACTAAAGTATTATTCGTTTTGTCTCTGGTAGGGTCTTCACATGGTTGTTCTTGAAAAGCAGTTGTGAGTTAAGCGAGAAGAATTTTAAAAATTATCTTGCACTAGATTTTGAAATAGTATGAAACATTATGAGGGGCATTTTGTTTGTGTGGTTGATTCATGGTATTTTGTTTTGGTTTGAGCTTTATGCAAAGAAGAAGATGGGTGTGTGTTTGTAATGATGAATTGGTGGTGTTAATTATACGGTGCAGCCTGGAACATACTTCTACCATGGACACTATGGTATGCAAAGATCTGCAGGGTTGTATGGGTCACTGATAGTAGATTTGCCAAGGGGACAAAACGAACCGTTTCACTATGATGATGAGTTCAACCTTCTTCTAAGTGATTTCTGGCACACCAGCTCACATGAACAAGAAGTTGGTCTCTCTTCCCTACCATTCGAATGGATTGGTGAACCTCAGGTAATTAATTAATTAATTAATTAATAACTTCATTAAATTAACCTAATATGTTGGTAATCATTTATTATTATAAAGTACCATTTTATTCTATGATAAAGAAATAAAAAAAGTTAATGATTTGAGATATAAAGACAGAAATTCCAGATAGAAATCATATCAGAGTCCATAAAGTAACCTAGAAAAACATGCACCTCTGCTCCATCTGAACAAAGTATTGGACTTTTATATTAGGGCACCACTGAATTCTTCTCTCACATTTTTCTTGCTTTTCTTTTACCCTTTTTAATCTAACCCTCTGTATCATTAAAGTGAAACATGAATAGAAGGAGAGACACTCTTTTCTGAAATTTCAACCAAGTACAACAATTTCAATAATTGTGATATTCAAATAATAAATAATTATAACTCAAACTTGTTGTCATAAATTATTACACTTTTGACATTTTTAAGTGATTTATACTAAATCTGTAAAAAGAAGAGTATGCATGTGTCTTTTCGGATCCAATCAAAATCAGTATTTCTTTATTGTTTTTATATAAAAATAAAACTTTAAAATTTCAAATAAATCAGGTTTTGGAAAGCTCACCTTAGTTTAAGAAACCATTTACACAAAGATACTTGCAAATCACTTTAAAACATTCGTCGATCTTTGATACATTTGCTCGTCCTCTCAAACTTCCAAACCTTGTATCTGTTTTAAGAATATGTCTGCTCATTCTATCTTATTGTAGAAATATATGTTTGTCAGAATTAAATTTATTCAATTATTTTTATTTATTCTCAAAAATTAATAAAAAATTAAAATATAATTTTATCTTTTTATTTTCTTACACTTTACTAACTTTTTTTGAGCATTTCAGACTTTGTTGATCAATGGAAGGGGACAGTTCAATTGTTCTCTGGCAGCTAAATTCATAAACACGACTTTACCAGAGTGCAAATTTAAAGGTGGTGAAGAATGTGCCCCTCAAATTCTTCACGTGGAGCCAAACAAGACCTACAGACTCAGAATTGCCAGCACCACTGCCTTAGCTTCACTCAACTTAGCCATTTCGGTGAGTTCCATTTTACCCTATATTTTTTTTTTTTCATTCATAAGAAAAATTTCAATCTGAATAATAAAATATTTACCGCAACTCACTAATCAGTTACACTCCTTATTATGATCACAGATATAAAGAAAACTTCTAAGAAAAAAATTATTTATTTATACATAAGCTATTTGTAAAAGTTCTCTTAATGTTTATATTTTAACTATTAATAAGTTAATTCTAATCTAGGAAGAAGTTTATTTTATTTTCTTTATATTTATGATTTTTGTTGGATCCCACCACTTTTGTCTTTAAGCACGCCTTTGTAAAGGTTTCATCATTCTCGTACGTGCATTATTGACCATTAGCTGTATGATGTGCTTAGCATGAGATATTCTTGTTTTTCATTTTGGTATTGTCCACAGTTTCCACTTAAACAAAAGAGAAACCAATTCAAGAAACCCCAAGTGATTCCATCAAATCAGTTAGTACGCAATTGATTATTTTTTAACATTAAAGAGTTCACTAATATGTCAAGAAAGTTGGAAAAGTATGTAAAAAAATAGTAAAGAAAGAAGTTTCAATGATAAAAAAATTGCTTTGTAGACGTGGAAAACATACAGTAAAGGAAAAGAGCGTTTCAGCCATCTATTATTTATATAAAACATAAAGGACATATAAAATTTAATAAAGTATAGTTGCACCGCTCTCTTATTTATTTTAATTATATACCAAATTTTAAAATGGATACAGTTTATGTAAATCCTCAAATATTTGAAGTAGTATTATTAGTAAAAAAACAAAAGAAAAATAAAATAAAATTGTTCTGTCTTAAAGTACTATAAAAGAATCAAACCAGAACCGTAATTTTGAAGGAAAATATAATAAACATGTGCAGAAAGAGTAAAGAGAAAGATAGTGTTACAGAGTAGAGGCAATTATTTGTGCTTCAAATAATGCAGTGTGTTGGAAATTAGAAGCTGATATATGAGCGAGTGGGGCTCACTGAGTTGTGAAACACCGAAACATTCTGGATAAAGACCATGATGTAATACTTAGAAAATACTAGGAAAAGGATAAAAGGAAAAAATTATATATATCAGTGAGATTCCATGGGTTTGGTTTGTGGGGACCTGGCACGTCGTGAAAGTTATGGCCACTGATTTGGAGTAGGTACTCAATAATATCATCGCATTTGGGTAACTAATTTACATAATTGAGTTCTGATTTTAATATACACTTCTAATTTTAGGGTGTACAAACAGATAGAACAACGAGTCAAATGACAAAAAATTAAAAAATACTATGCAACGAGTGATGAGAAAAAAAGAGAGTTAACGTTTCTTTAATTTTAGGGTGAATTGGTTACTTCAAAACAAAGATAAGAAAAGTGAGTAAATCTAAAAAGAAAAAACAAAAGATATTGGAAATGATATGATGGATACAGTAGGAATGACATGAAAGCGAAACAAGAAGAAAAAAGTACCTGTATATTTATAATAGTTCCAAGTGATGTCATGAAAATTTATAATAAAAAAGTAATGGTTTTAACATATGAAATAATTTTTCGTATTTTTTTTCTTATTTCTCTCTCTTAAAACTACTTTTATAAATTTTGTTCAAATAAAACTTTTTTCAGATAAAAGTATTAAATTGAAAGTGTACTTGGTTCAACCTGTCTCAATATTCTAGGCAAATTAGGTATCGGTGAAACAATCTCACTTTCATGATTGAACTGTACTGTAAGAAATGGTACAACTATAGATTCATCTTCATGTGTATCAACATACATTATCATGTAACATTTGTCTTTTCCTTTTGTTTATGTTGCAGAATCACAAACTTATTGTGGTGGAAGCTGATGGAAACTATGTTACACCATTTGTGGTTGATGATATAGATATTTACTCCGGTGAAAGCTATTCACTGCTCTTTCACACGGATCAAGATCCAAAGAAAAACTATTGGGTTTCGATTGGAGTCAGAGGAAGAAAACCCAACACCCCACAAGGCTTAACCATTCTGAACTATAAGACAATTTCTGCTTCGGTTTTTCCAAGTTCTCCACCACCCATCACACCCCTTTGGAATGATTTTGAACGTAGCAAAGCATTCACTAAGAAAATCATTGCGAAGATGGGAACCCCACAACCTCCAAAACGTTCTGATCGTACAATTTTCCTTCTCAACACCCAAAATCGCGTTGATGGGTTCACCAAATGGTCCATTAACAATGTGTCCCTAACTCTGCCCCCAACCCCTTACTTGGGTTCCATCAAGTTCAAACTAA
>Ga0214544_1009036_pt1 | contig 15985 bp, 8 predicted proteins | sample CNSS3metaG_FD_160074 | JGI IMG/M metagenome (GOLD analysis project Ga0214544, IMG submission 160074) | Root nodule microbial communities from cowpea collected in UCLA plant growth center, Los Angeles, California, USA - CNSS3 | ecosystem: Host-associated > Plants > Roots > Nodule | place: USA...
TATATAATATATTATATAAAAAAATATATATATATATATATATATATATATATATATATATATATATATATATATATATTATTGGTGTTGTACTTCACAATATTGTTTTATCTTAAAAAAATTTTGGGCTCAATTAAATATTAAAAAAAATGTATATAAGGACAAAACTTGAAATTAAAATGATAACACTTAAGATTGACACATGACACTACCTAGCCTTGTGACACGTGTCACACCAAGAGCCTCGGAAACAAAATATTTTGTGAAAGAAATTTAAAAAAATAAAATAAATAAACCTCATATTGAAATTTATTAATGATAAAAATAAAATATAATTAAGAGTTTGATAATAATTAATACAATTCATTAACTACAATTTAATTATATGTGACATTAAAAGGTAAAATATAAGGATAAATCAATTCATTATGTTTACAAAACATGTATTTAAGACTAAATTCAAACCAATTCTCTTTTCGATTTTTTTGACTTTTATAGACTACTTTTTTTGAACTTTATTTACCTTACAGGATCATTAGGATATTTTTTTTTCCAAACTAGACATTTTTATTGTTCAAATACAATTTTTTTTTACGAAAAATTAAATTCTCATCATACTTTTTCTAATTTTGCATATTAAGGATGAAATTATGTTTTTTGAAGAACGAATTCTTATTAATATATTTTTTTAATTTTATAGGTTTATATATTTATTACTAATAAATTATTTTATCAAAAAATTGTAATTTTCTACAAACTCATGTGAAAATAAAGTTAAAAAATATATTTAATTTAATACTTATAAATTAATTGATAATAAAAAAATTGAAGATTTATATTATAATAAATAAAATAATTTAAATATATCATAATTATGATTTTTTGTTTTAAATTAATTTTAAAAATACATATTGTAATAAACTTTTGTGTAATAAGTTAGAAAAATTAAATTAAATTTTAACAATATAAATATTTATTTATCAAATTTAATTCAAATCAACCTTCTTAATTCTTTTTATTCTTTATTCTTTGTTTACTAGACATATATTACTAACTTTTTTTCAAAACTAAAAATTTTAATACTAAGTAATTTATTTTTTATAATTATTAAATTTAATTTAAATAACTAATAACTTCAATAAATAAGTTTCTAATTTGACTTTTTGAATTTTATACCTATTGTATTTTTAATTTTTCTAAAATTCTATTAATAAATAAGATATTTCTCTATATTTTTTCTAAATAAAGCTTTTTAAAAAAATATATACTCTTTTAATATTTTCTTTAAAGAATTTTTTTATAAATAAACCTAAATGTTTTACATTCATATTACTAATATTTAACTTTACATTAAATTTCTTTTTAAATATTTTCAGCTATAATCATATTATTCTTTAATTTTATTTTTCTAACTTATTACTCATACAGAATATTACCTAAATTATTTTAACCAAATAAATATACATTTATCAAAATGAATTTTACAAAAAATAACTATAATTACAATATTTTATTGTGACAATTTTTCTATTACCATAACTACAATATATTTAAATTATCTTATTTATTATACACACTATTCAAATTATTTATTTCTGATTAATTCATAAATATTAAATTAAATATATATTTTTAATTTTATATTCACATGAGATTATAAAAAAAATTAATAAAGTAATTTATTAAAAGAAATATACAAATTTATAAAGTTAGAAAAAAATGTTGTTAAGAATTCTTTGCTCAAAGGATAGGATTCCAGCCGCAAATAACCTACAAAATTAGAAAAAAGTATGATGAGAATTTAGTCTTTCAAAACAAAAAAAAAAAATTGTACTTGAATAGTAAAAAAGTTTAGTTTGAAAAAATAATTTTAATGATCTATTTAGGTTAATAAAATTCAAAAGTGGTAAAAGTCATGACTAATTTAAACACCAATTTTGTGAAACCTCTATTCTCTTTCACCTTTTTTTTCTGTAGTGCACTAAGTTACCTCCACCACATAACACTTTTACATTCCAAAACTCTCTTCCTCATCACTCTCTAACATCATTGTTCTGGTTCATCATCTGTAGCTTTTTCTCCTTCCTGTTTCAGCAGGCAGAATTGGGACCAGTCCAGAATCCCTCATCCAAGCTGAGCATCCATCCCCTTCTCGTAAGTCAAATTTGGTTCCCAATTCTCCCTAAATTCCTAGTTTCTGTAAAATTCGTCCTTTGCTCTGAGTTGATTAAAGTCTAATCCTTCTCCTACGACATTGTGTTGCATTTTCATAGGTTGAATAGAGGTTCTGTGCTCTCACTGTCTAAGGTAGTGTTTCACCAAGCTTAAATTAGAAAAAGATAAGGGAAGCTATCTGTTTTCTTGATTTCGGATGAAAGTCATTTTTGGTGCTTTTGATTGCATGAATGGGTGTGGATTAAGTGCTTGAATTGAGAAATTGAGTGTGTGATTAAAATTGTGCACGATTATAGGCTTTTGCAAGTGTGAACAAATTGGGAATCTGGTATTTTCGCCTAAGCGAGCAGCTTTCGCCTAGCGAAAACACCATAAACTCGTCCCTGTTACTACGCGAATTGTCGCCTAGGTGAGCTCGTTTCGCTTGAGCGAGAGGTAATCCTGTCTAAACGAGACAGCTCAGCCTAAGCGAGAATTCGCTCAGATTTTGGGTAGTCCCCTGTTTTGAGTCTCGCTCGGGCGTGAATGATCCGCCTGAGCGAAATAACCCTTTCGCCTAGGCGAGACCTTCTAGCTTGAGCGAGAATCATTGCAGCTGAGTGTTTAATTCTTTGTTTGTGATGGATGAAGTATATCTAAAACGTTAAAAGGTGAAATTAGATAATAATATGCTTGGATTGTTGTGGCTGATAACATGTGTGGTACAAATGCATGAATTTTGATTATGAGAAGATGTGGTTGAATTAGGATTTTAAGGGAAATTCAAGGGGCATGTTTTAGTGTATGTAAGGACATAAGGACTCATTATTGGAGGTATTCTCAAACTCCAACAATCATTCAAGCTTAGATAGAGCAGAATGGATTATGTCGTGAGGAGTAGTAGAAGGTTCTAGTCTTTGGACTTGATCAAATATTAGACGAGAAGGGGACTTACCCTGTGAGTGGTTGGGTGATAACCCCTTGAGGCCAAACTCTGCAGAGTTTGGAAACCATCAAAGGTGCATGCCACCAAGAGGTCTAATGTCGCTTACATAATTTGGATAATTGAGTCTAGAGTCATATACCTGTGTTGTGTTATGGTGGTTTAAGTGATTCAGGTGAAAATGAGAAAAATTGCATGGTATTTACAATTGAGCTGCATGTTTCTTTTAATCAGATTAGCTTACCCTTTTACTTTCTCTGTGTCTTCTGTGTTTGGTTCTTTTCTTGCAATGATCACTTTGGTGTGAGCATATGAAAATGCAGGTGAAGATACTCCTCTCCTAGATAGGAGTTGACAACAATATGGGGCTTTGATAGTAGTCTCTGTTTGTGTTTTGTTCAGGGAACTTTTGTTAGCCTTTCCTTAGTATAGGATGTGTCAGTAGCCGGTATTTTATGATGGTTATGCGGATGACTGTTGAATCCTTTATATTGGCTTATTCCTAGTATCTGCTTTGTTTAATCATGATATAATGTTTTGTTTAGTAGCGTAAAAACTATTAAATGGGATGTTACAAATTTACTCTAATGACCAATTTAAAAACTAATTTAGAAATTATTTTAGTTACCAATAATTTTTAATTTATAAATAAGTATATAAATTGTTTAGACTAATTTTTTTTATCAACAAAATTGATGACTAATAAAATATTTTTTTTTCAATTTATCTATTTTTATCTATACACTTTATAAAATACATGCAAAACAAATTTTCACTTTAATATATTTTTTGTCCTTAAATTATTTAAAATATTATGAGATCATTCCTGAATTAAATTATATATTCATTTCATTTATATATTTTAAGAAAATCAAATAACACATCATCCCAAACAAATTCCGTATGATATGCTTCTCACGTGAATAACATAGAAAATGTTTTACGTAACTTACGGACGAAATATTTTACATATTAAAAATATAAAAAACACATTTAAGTTTTTTATCTTATTCATGTACTACTTGAACGTAAAATTAAAATTTATATTTGATTTACATACTCAAACTTTAAAGATAATAAATATAATCATTTTAATATATATTTATTTATTTTTAAAATTAAACATATTTATTATTTTTAAAATTTAAAATTAAACTAAATCAAAATTTATGATATCGATCAATTATAATTTTACTTTAAAATTTAAGAACTAAAAATATTTTTAACTCTTTATTTAATAAAAGCTAACAGTTACAATCGTTCTTTGTCTGATTCTTTTCATCAGTTTCTTTAATTTTTATCGTTCTAAACAAGCACACTAGATGAAAATTTATTAATTAAGAGTTTAAATATTTTCTTTGTCTATAACAATATATAAAGAGATTTCCTCTTTTGTATCTACATTTCAAAATTCTAATTTTACCCTTTAAAATATAATTATTTATTAAATTTTTTAAAATTAACCGTTATTTTTACAAATTTTTTATAAAATCGTCTATCTCTATTTCTTTTTTTTTTCTATTTATCAACCGTTATTCTCTCATCTTTTTTGGTATAGACAACTATATAATGTTTTATTTTATCTTTTTTGTTATGTAAAAATAAATTTAAACACATTATATATATATATATATATATATATATATATATATATATATATATATATATATATTTCAAAACTCATTTATGAAATCATTAATATATAGAGATTTAAAATCTTAAAATCACATCAAAGTTGAACACTTTTTAGAAGTCATTCTTAACATTTTTTCTGAAGAAATAAATAAAATGAAAATCTTTGTTGTACAATTTTATTTGAGTTAAATATATTTGTAATATCTAAACTTTGACGAAAAATTAAAATTTATCTCGTGTTCAGAATTTTAATATATGTTGGTCTCTAAACATCAAAAGATAATGGATATATAATCCTTTAAATCAATTATAATAAATTTACATGACTTATCAAACATATTTCAAATGTTAAACAACTAAAATGCTAACGTTTCGGTTCACGTTGAGCGATGACATGTTAAGATATGACGTGTCAAATTGTGTAAAAAAAAATTATCGTCAATGGGTTGAAGAACCAAATGAATTTCAATTTCACAAAAAAGTTTAGAAACTAAAAAAAAAAATACTTAACCTAATTTTATTTTTATAACATCAACTAGAAATATGAGATGATACGAGAATAAGAACATGAAATGTACCACATAAAATAAATAAAAAACTAAATAAAAAGAGAGAAGAATAAGAAGGAAAAAGCGTAATAAATGTACATAGAATAAGATAGGAGAAGAATGAATAAATAGTAGAGATAGTACAATAGCGATTTTATTTGGCATGAATATCCCATTGTTACATATAAGGAGATCAGGGAGAAGAGGAGAAGAAGAGCAGTAATAGGTACAAAGGCATATTCCTGATTGACAATGTCCTCCTCCTTTCGTTGTTGGTGGATGTTTGTGGTCGCACTCGCGATGACACTGAAAATTTTAGGAATCCAAGTGTGAGTCTAAGTCCCACATTGGCTAGAAATGAGAAAGTGGAACACTATATAAGAATAAAGACCCATAAACCCATTGCCTTAAGGTGTTGGGTTGAGAGTGGTGTCAGTGTCTTATGTGATTGGGCTCAGGTCTCATTGGTAAGTAAAGGAGTACTCGTGGTTGGGGATGCTTAACATTGATCGTCCGTTACAAATAATAAATTAATAATTAAAAATTGCATTTAATAAATGTTTACTTTATATTTTTTTCATTTCACTTCCCTATAAATTGTATTTCTTTCAATGGAGAGATTTAAAGGTAAAAATGAGTCGATTTGAAAGTAGAATTCATAAAAGTTTATGAGAGTCGACTGATGTGATAAATAAAAAGAATAATTTTTTAATAGATTAAAAGGTAAGATTATTATTTTACCTTTATAGTTAAAATTAATATAAGATTATTATTAATCATTAATATTAATTATTAATAATATTATTATTATAATAATAAATGTGATTGGTTGTTCTATTTCCGTAAAATTGAACTTTTTTAGTCAAAGTGGGCCCTAGATGCATTTATGGATAGAAACACAATAGGAATGTTTCTCAAATATTAAACAATTCAAATACTAGCGTTCAAGTTCATGTTAAGCGATGACGTGTCAAATTGTGTAAAAAAAAGTTATTAGACTAAAAGGATCATATAAAAAAGTTATCGTAAATGAGTGGAAAAACCAAATGAATTCTAATTTGACGTTAAAGTTTAGAAACTAAAACAAATCCTTAACCTAATTTTACTTTTCTAACATCAAGTAGAGAGATGAGATGATACGCGAATAATGACATGAAATGTACCGAATAAAATTAAAAAAGAACTAAATGAAAAGAGAGAGAAAGAATGAGAAAAAAAGCATAATAAATGTACATAAAATAAGATAGGAGAAGAATGAATGGACAATAGAGATAATGAAAGAGCCAATTTATTTGGCATGAATATTCCATTGTTACATACAAGAAGATTACGGAGAAGAAGAACAATAATAGGTACAAATGCATATTCCTCCTTGATCGCATTTTCCTCCTCCTTCCGTTGCTGGTGGATGTTTCTGGTCGCACTGGCGGTGACACTTAAAATTGTCACAATCAGGATCACGATATAGAATTTCAGTACATAGATGTCTTCCTTCTGCCATTCTCAATGGACCTTCTTTTTCCATCTCAATGGAAGCGACAACCAACACGAACATCACCACCAAACTCATGCTATTCATCTTCATTTTCTTCCCCTCACTCTCTCTCTCTAATCACTTCATCGTCTCAACCTACGGTTAACATATATATAACATTGAATGAACGTTACAATTAATAAGTTAATAATTTTTTATTAATATTTATTTAAATACCATATTTATTATAACTAGTGTATTATAATAATAATTAAAAATTGTATGTAATAAATGTTGAAAATGTTTTTCTTTTTTTATATTTTTTATTTCACTTTTCTATAATGATTATGGATATAATGAATACTCAATTTCTTAAATTGAGTATAAGGACGATCCGTTTCTATTCCCATACCCATGTCAATTCATATTTCATTCTCATCTCATTCTGGTTTAGGGTGTGTTCTTTGATAAAAATGGATTTGAGGAAGAGAGATTCGATAAATTTAAGTGGATTTGAAAGTAAAGCTTTTGTGTTTCTTTTAAGGAATTTGAATGTGAGAGTGAATATATTTGAGAGTAAAGGTGTGAGAGTAAAGTTCATGAAAATTTGTGAGATATTTGCTTGGTGTAATAGATAAAAAATAATGTTTTAATAGATTAAACGGTAAAACTACTATTTTACCCTTATATTTAAAATTATTATTATTATTATCATTATTTATTATTATTATTATTATCATTATTAATCATTACTATTATTATTAATTATTAATAATAATAATAATTATTATTATTATTAGTATTATAATAAATCTGATTGGTTGTTCTATTTCCGTAAAATTAAACTTATATTTAGTCAAAGGGGACCCTAGATGCATTTGTGGATAGTAACATAAGAGGAATGCTGGAACAGGTTTTTTACAATGTCTCATTCAACTCCCTCGCATAAGTGTAATTGCTAGAACCATCATCATGCAACCATGACCACCATGGAGTTGCCCTCAAAATAGGAAAGTTACGTATGATTAATAAATTAATAATTTTTTTTAATATTTATGTAAAGATCATATTTATAACTTGTGTATAATAATAATAATAATAATAATAATAATAATAATAATTAAAACACTATAAAACAATGTCTCAATAATAACCAATTTTAGTGATAAAAAATTGTTAGTTATTCTAGTGACAAATTTAGTTACCAATTTACAAAATAAAAATTTATTGATTACTAAATAGTTACTATTATAAATGAAATATTATAATTGGTTTCTAAAATTTAGCTACCAAAGGAAATTAGTCACTAAATATTAACTACCTTGGTTTTTTCTATCAAAGGAATTGATTTCTAAATTAGTATTTAATTAATTAGTGACCAATTTAGAGACCAATTATGGGAATGTCATGGCACAAGGGAGGATGAAAGGAAATAGGAAAGTATTGTGTAGCTGAAGGAATGTCTCTACAAATTGGTGTTGGATCGGTTAAAGTAAATAATTAAAAGGATACAAGGTATAAAAGTGGTGTTTGGAGTAGGCGTTTTGGTTTTAATCGAGATCATATACTCCTTGGTATTGCCATTATGAGAATTAGATTTTGGTTGTCTGCAAGAGGGAGTTGGTAGTGAGATGTTGGTTTACTCTACAATTGCGACTAAGTGTGGAATACTTGGGTTTGGTGGTGTCTCGGGATGATCGAAGAATCCATACTCAAGGTTAATTGGAATTGACTCTTTTGTGAGACTGGGACATCAACACAAGAGTGGATAGTTTATTTTCTAATCTCATTCTGGAACGATGTGGTACTCAACAAGGTTTTGTTCGATGATCCAAAGATATAAACCGACGACAGTGTATCAATTATAGATGGATCAAAAAGGTAAGGACAAAATGTCGTGTGAACTAGAGTTACTTAGCAAAGACAAGAGAAGAATAGATGTAGAGCATCTCAATGGTGGAAGAGTCCTAGACTCGTTTTCATGTAGATACTAGAATTTCACTTTGGAGTGGTGAAGTTCTTTATTGCATTAGTACCTGAGGAAGAGCTGGTGTGAATAGTTTCTAATCGGATGGTTCGCAGGGAATGGGAAGAAAGAGAAGCAGAGGAATAAATATTAAAGACTTGATGGCAAGGACTCTATGTAAACACTATAATGATTGCAAGTTTTAGTGGACCGCTAAGAAGAAGTTAGTGAGTTAAACCACTTAAGTGAAGTATTGATCAAGATCATAATAGGACTATATGAGGCGTTGGGTGGTAAAAGAGGCAAAGTATAGATGTGTGAATACCAGAATTGGGAGTTGGTGATTATTGGACCGATTTGCTACAACAAACAACGGAGAGGGTTAGTTTAATCCAAGACTAGATGAATACGCCACAGAATAGACAAAAGTTGTATGCAAATATGAGGAGAAGGCCGTGGAAGTTTTAGGCTGGAGAGAATGCGATTCTGAAGATTACTCCAACTGTTGGCAACGAAAGAACGATCAAACTAAGGAAGCAGACTCAAAAATTCATTGGACCTTATTAGATAACACGGAGGATAGGTCCAACAGCCTATGAGATCGCTTTACCACTGCACTTAGCAAACTTGTATATGGGATTTATAGTTAAGGAAGTACATTGCAAGTCTTACACTTGTGCTAGAGGAGGACGACGTCCAGGTACGTGAGAATCTAATAGTGGGAGTTGGATCAGTGAGAATCTTGGATTCTCAAGTTAAGCCACTTAGAGGGAAAGAGATCCGGACTGTGAAAGTCCTTTGGGACGAGGCAACCCAAAAGCTGACTTGAGATATGGAAGACCTCACGAGGCAATCCTATCTGCACTTGTTCCCTGGTAAGCTCAATTTTCGAGGACGAAAATCTTTTAAGGTGGGGGGAATGTAAGACCCGAGAAATTTAAATAATTAAATATATCATTAAATAATAAATGTAGGTCATGGGAGCCTTTATGGCATTTAATGTGGTTTATTATGACGTGGAAAAGTACTAGCTCAAATGGTTAAGAGTACTTTGGATGTGTGAGAGTATTTGGGTTCGAGTCTTGTATATGCTAATTGTATGTTATTTTAATAAGTGTCTTTGAATGGTCATTAACACCTAATTCAAAGCCATTTTCGTTTCCCCTATCATTAATAAGCATTAAGGCTTAGTTAAGGGTTTAATTAGAAAGTTTTTTGTGGAGAAAGAGAGGAAAACGTGAAGGGGTAGAGAAAAAAACGATTTTGACAGTGGAAAAGAGGGTCTGAAGGTGAGTTTTGTGTGGAAATTGATAAGAGCATCAAGTGTACTGGGAGAAGGCTAATGTGGGACTAGTGGTGGCACAAGAGAATTCTTGATTCCTCCATATTGAGCAAGGATTACCAGGTTAGGGGAGTTGAACCCGTAACTTTAATTGGTTGTGATATATTGCAATTGTGTTTGTATAAAAATGCATATTTTTCCTCTATTAAACTCGTAATTCTGGGTTTCTGGAAATTTTCCAGAAACCACATGGCGGGCCTTCAAAGTCGCCAAGCGACACACACAGTTTTGCAAAATTTTTAGGTTCCTGAAGAGGAACCGCCTGGTGGCATGACCCTGGCCGCCAGGCGACGCAAGCATAAAAACTCAGTTTCTGGGTTTCTGATGAACTGCCTGGCGGTGATGAACACACGCCAGGCAACGCGAACCAATTTTGGTTCAATTTTGATGCTCTGGATGTTTTGGAATGATTTTGATAGGGGGAAAATGCTACTCTAATTCTGTGAGAATGATTATATGTCATAGTCATTGGATTAAACGTGGTTTGGGGTCAAATTGGACGAAAATCTCATAGACGTCATGTTAGGGTTGTGAATTTGGGAATTTAGAGTTTGATTAAATTGAATGGGTTAAATTAATGGAAATTTGGGTGATTGGAAGTTGTATGAAATAAATTGCAAACCTAAACACTTGAGTTGTGAGTATGAAGTCTAAAATCGAAGGGAATCAGAATTGTAGGGGTTGGAATATGGTTCATAGGTGTTGAGGAAATTTCTGGGTTTCTAGAACAGTAGGAATTGCCTGGCGGCACCTAATTGGCCGCCAGGGGCCATACCAGTGATGCGCGTTGCTTTGATTCACGAAAAATGTTGTTTTTCGTATTTTTTTGCGAAACAAGAAATGTCCGGAGCTAGTATAGTTGCACCTGGTGCCACCTTCCTCACTTCTGGGCGCTAGACGCCACCACTTTTTCTAGTTTGTGCAGTTTTCGTAAAACTGCATTTCCCGGTTCCTTAACCGTCCGATTTAGGTGAAATTTTGGAAGGTGATTTACAACATGTTGTTCTTCACTTTGAATAGTGGAGATTTGAATTGGATGCCTGTAGAGGGAGATATACGTCACTCATGATTGGTTGTTTGAATTCTCTAATAGTATGATTACTAATGGATGATTAAGTGTGCTCAAGTGCTGGTATGACCTTGATTGGTGAATGTATATATATATATATATATATATATATATATATATATATATATATATATATATATATATATATATATTATGTGTGTGTGTGTGTGTGATTGATGAGTATGCTTTTGGTAGTGCTTGCTGAGACATGTTGAATATATGAACCTATATATGTTAGCTCGAATGTATGATGTTATAAGTGTGTGAATAAGGTCACTATTGATGATATCACTATGACCGAGTGTTGCATGATCATGACGGGATTTGGGAAAGTATGGGAACATGATAATCATACTTTAAATGTAATGGAATTGCGAGGGCATGCAGAATAAGTATATAGCTTTGATTGTGTCTTATGCGGGGTATGTGAATTGTAAGCATGCAAAGGGTTGGGAAAATGGGAAGGCGAAAATAAAGTGTGTGTTGGAATTGATTTAAGGGGTAAATATATATGAATTATAAAAGAGAGGAATGTGTGCTTATACTTGAAAGATGCATATGTGTTGTGATGTTGTAATTTGAAATATATGAATGTGTATGCTGATTTTTGGACGTTTGAGAATTGAATGGTTGAAATTCTAAGAAATGAATTAGAGTACCTAAAACTAGTAGTGTCACATTACTGGTGTAGCGCCTGGCGGTGTAGAGTGAACCGCCAGGCGATAGTAGGAAACAGGATGTTGTGTGAGTTGTGGCGCTGACAGTGATGTGGAACCGCCAGGCGGTCTGTACTGCCATTTTGCCTAACGGCGCTTAGGCTGCGCTAGGCGATGGTGTAGTGGCAGGGTGCGTTATGATATGTTTTGTATGACTTGTTGTGTTGGTCTTGGTCTGGGATATGCTTAATTTTGTCATGAGCGGGTAGGTTCACGACTGGTGATGAACACGTGATGATATGAGCGGGGAGGTTCATACCCTGATACTCTCGTGTGGGGATACGAGCGGGGAGGTTCGTATGTTCCGTGCTCACTCTTGAGAGATGCTGTGAGCGGGAAGGTTCGTGGCTGGTGGATCACATGTGTTGGACTACGGGCGAGGAGGTCCGTAGAGTTGGACTACGAGCGGGGAGGTTCGTAGAGTTGGACCACGAGCGGGAAGGTTCGTGGAAGCATTGAAATCCCTAAGACCAGCTTGAGTATGTACCTTGCGTAGCGTAGTATGCTTTTCTTGTTATCGTTATCATGTTGTGATGTGAGACTTGAATTAGGGGATGTTGTTCCATAAGCGGGTAGGTTTATGGATGGTGGTGAACATGTGATGATATGAGCAGGGAGGTTCATATCCTATTACTCTCGTGTGGGGATACGAGCGAGGTAGGTTCGTATGTTTCATGCTCACACTTGAGAGATACTGCTTGCGGGGAGGTACGTAGCTGATGGATCACGTGTGTTGAACTACGGGCGGGTAAGTCCGTAGAGTAGGACTACGAGCGGAGAGGTTCGTAGAGGCAGGACCATGAGCGGATAGGTTTGTGTGAGCATCATAAACCATGAATTCGAGACTAACTATTTGTGTGTTGTGAAGGTTGAAAAGCCTTAGGGATTAAGGTCTTGGCCAAAAATTAACTAGAATAAAATAGATGGGTGTATCTTATTTTTATTAACTTTTATGTTAACTGTTTATAAGCTCACCATATCTGCTTATGTTTGGCTATGATCGTGTAATGCGTTACACGAGAGCAAATGATGTTGCAGGTGGTGTTGGTGAGGCATAGCATCAGAGAGAGGGTTAGCTGGGAAAAACTTTTACTGGGTTTTATCATTATTATTTTTATGAACTTTGTAAACAATGTTTTACTGATTTGTGAATTTGGATACTATATTGGAGTTTCATAAATTATGGATTTTTGGATAACTTTCGATTAATAAATGTTTTAAAATTTCCCACGTTTTTGGGAAGCGAAGTATTATAAATGAGGTTTTCATCATATTTCTTAATTTTATTACTTAAATTAGTAATATCCGACTAGGATGTTACAGGCCAAACAACCTAAAGGTGTCGGGCGGGTCTGATGACCAAAACGTGTCGGGTAGGCCCAACGACTCGACCGACACGTTGACTCGATAAGCCTAATCGACCCGATGAACTAGTCAGGCATGACCGGCCCGACGACCTAGACGAGCTCGATCGGTTCGATGACCCGGGCGATATCGACCAGCCCAATGACCTTATCAGGTCGGGCCAGCCCATCGACACAAACTTGAAACAAACGGGCCCGACAACCCATATGGGTCGTACGGGCCCGACGACCTAATGGGGCCAAGCCGGACCAACAACCTAGACGGTTGGGTCGGGTTGGGTCAATGAACTTGACGGGCATGACCGGCCTGTATGGGCTATCAGGCTTGTCTAGATCGTCGAGCCGACTCAACCTATCCCAACCGGGTTTCCTAGCCCAACTGAGTAGTCGGGTTGGCTCGACCCATTTGGGTCGTCGAGCCTGTTTTCAAACTTATCATGAACTCAAAACATAATTAAGTCTAAAAGAAATATTGTTAAAATGAAATTTTATCTCACAATAAATTCAATTATTTTATCCAAACAAGAAATTGAAATGTAAGGTATTTTAATTTCTTTATCCAAATAAGTTATTTAGAAAATGAAGGGAATTTAAATACAAACAATTCAAATACAATGCATTTCAATTTCTCAACATTGTTGAAATGCTTCATCCAAACACAAGGTTAGTGATTCTGGTACTGGAAATCCATGTGAGTGTGCCAATGAAACTATTATATTGTACGTGAATAAAGGTGCGGACTTGGGTTTGAAGACCAAAGTAGAGATGGATTTAGACTTGTTTGGGTGTGAGTTGCAGGTTGGTGAAATTGAGAATGAAGTTGGTTCTGTGTGCGGGTATGTGCTATTGGTTCAACGGTTGAAGTATTGGTGGATTGTGAACGATGGTGAAGCAGAGAGGATAATGATAAAGTGTGTTTCTCAAGCTCTCTAAATGCAGATTGAAATGGAGTCTTGATGTTAAGGAGAATGAGGATGAGACAATGGTGAAAATAGGTTATGGAATGTTCGCAGCTTTGGGTATTTCGTTGGTTATGGAGAATGGTGTGGATGGGTGGTTTTACGAATGGGGATCAAAGTTTGATGAGTGTGAAGGTTATGATTTATGATTGTGGAGGGGTTTGGTGTCTGTCACATTCCTTGTGCATTTTTATTTTTTTTGTTTTGGGCAGGTTGGCTAGGAAGGAAAGATGAAGAAAATTATGATGGCCATGATGATTGTACGAGAACGGTGATGTGCGCACGGTGATGCATATTTCATTTTCCAAACTCAAACAACAGTGAGCATAATATATTTGACTCATGATCCAAAGAGATGAAACCCAACATACTTACATCATGCATATTCACAAATTGTACTCAAGTATTGAGGATGAAACACACCAACATATCAAGCCCAACACATGAACTCATCATGCGCACTCAAACATTCATTTATTCAAGATTGGGGTGCTTACCTCTTATAGTTCTTTTCCTACTGCTTTGGCTTGCCACCTTTCTTGTTCTCTCCCCGTCGCTCCTTCCTTTGTGTTCTTCCCCTCGTTCTATTGTCCTCTGTCTCTTTTGTTCTGTTCTGATTTTTTGAATTTCTTCCCTCCAACCTCAAGTCGTGGGATAAGACTGAAAGCAGATGATGCTTGCTGTAAGACCCGTGAAAATTAATTAATAAATAAATGCAAGTAGTGGAAGCCTTTATGACATTAAATATTGATTGATGTGATGTGAAAAAGTATTAGTTTAAGTGGTTGAGAGTACTTGATTGTGTGAAAGGACTTGGGTTTAAGTCCTAGTATATATTTTTTATAATATGCTAGAGCATGTTAAGTGATAATATAATCATCGAATTATATTAATCATCACAAAACATGCATTGGTTGAATTGGTTATGCACTTGAATGGTGACTAAGTGGTCATGGGTTTAAACTTTGGTAGGATCAAATTAGGCTTTCTTTTTGTCAATTTTACTTTTGGCATGAATGTGAAAGGGTTGAGAAAACCCTAGCGGAATGGGTAGCCAAGGGAGGCTGAAAAAAACTGTCCAGAATAAGGGTTTTGCAAGGTTGCATTGTGCTTAGAAAACAGAATATGAAAATTGAGAGTTTTGTGAGGTTTGAGTGAGGAAAGGAGCTACATTGAGAGAGTCAAAGGAAGATCGTTGATAATCAAGGGAGAACTCACAACAATTCCAAATAAGCTAAGAAAACCAAGTTAGGGGAGCTCTCATTTCCTTTTTTAATGATATTGTATGCAATTGCATTATTTATTGATGCATGAAAGTCTTCTCTTGAACCAAAGTTCTTTTATCCTTTAATCTCTTGATGTTTGCTGTATGTGATTTTAGACAGGGTATAGGTATGTTTGTGGTTTCAATTGTATTGAGTACTCTATGTGACTCCATCACTATTATGATTATTATGATTCTTCTTTTTTTTTTTTTATGACTTGCCGAGATGTTTAGGGTTTTTCTCCTAAATGCGGCACAATTATTATAATTATAATTATAATTATAATTTTTATTTTTATTATTTTTATTATTATTATTTATTTATATATTATTATTAGTTACTATTATTATTTTTATTTTTATTATTACTATTATTATTATTATTATTATTATTATTATTATTTTATTTACTATTATAATTAATATTTTATTATAAATATTATTTTTTTTATTATTAATATTATTTTTTTACTATTATTATTATATTTATTATTATTATTATTTACATATTATTATTACTAGTTATTATTATTATAATAATTTTTTTTACT
>Ga0214544_1009040_pt1 | contig 15979 bp, 10 predicted proteins | sample CNSS3metaG_FD_160074 | JGI IMG/M metagenome (GOLD analysis project Ga0214544, IMG submission 160074) | Root nodule microbial communities from cowpea collected in UCLA plant growth center, Los Angeles, California, USA - CNSS3 | ecosystem: Host-associated > Plants > Roots > Nodule | place: USA...
GCCAAAGAACTCTGAATCTTAAAAAGGTATGTTTGAAGTTGAACTGCAGTTCCTTAAATAGAGTTTTCGAAAATTAGGTTAAGAATTGAGCCGTTATGTTCCAACTGCCAAGGATAATCGATTATCAATAGTGATAATCGATTATCACTGTAGTTTTTCTAAAAATAAGAAACCTTCTAGAAAGACGAATGCCATGCTGCTGATTCTAAGTTTAATTAAACTATTCTACAATACACTTATTTTATTTTACAAGATAACATTTGCATAATTGAACACTTTGTCTTCATTAGTGCTTGATCATCATTCAAAATCACTTGACTTCCTTCTTTTTGCCAACAGGTCTGCCCTAAACATTTCACTTCTTCGCATTTTCAGAAAATTGTTATCCTTGCATTAGAGCCGCAGTCGTCTTCTACCTCTGCTAGGGTTTGGGGACCATCGTGAGCACGCCAGTTCGAACCCGTTTTCCTTCCTACGTAAGTGCTCCTTCTGTTTGTGTCTGTTTTCCCCCACTGTCACCCTAAGTAACTAATGTTTCCGCTGTTGGTCATGGTTCCCAGCTCTTGGAGTCGCCTCTTGAGGACTGCGTTCCGCTGTTTAGGGTCAAGCTTGTGTCGGGTCTTTTGCTAGCTTAATCCCAGGTAAGGGAAGCTAGAACCCTATTGTTCGGTATAAAAATGGTTGCTTTGATGTTATTCCGTGATTTTCGTGCTTATATGTGACTGTGAGTGTATGGTATGAGCTGATTTGTTGTTTGGGTATGAAACTGTGCTGATGGCAGAGAGGAACAGTGGCGGAGTTTGATAGACTCGCCCAGGCGAACCTGTTTCGCCTAGGCGAGAGTTATAGGGGCTCGCCTAAGTATTTCCTCACGAGGGGTCGCCCAGGCGACCCACTATACGTTTTGGGCGAGCGAACATCTTGCTTAGGCGAGGAGGGTCTCGCCTAAGCGAGAACGCGCGTAGGGTTCTCATGCTGGAAGTTGAGCTCTCGCCTAGGCGAAGGGAGCTCGCCTGAGCGAGGGTCCTCCTCGCCTGGGCGAGACCTTTCTGCATGAGTGAGATGCTGGGCGAGAAATGGGTTGGTCTGGATGTCTCTTGGATTTTAAAAAGTGAACAACATGCTTGTATGAGTTTTATCTTTAAATTTATGAACTGGATGGCCTGTATAAATGGTATGGCACATGAGTTGTGAGTTATGAGTTTTGACGTGACGGGAACATGATAATTGTATGAGATGATTCATGAAATTGGAGTGACAATTTTGGTATGAGTAACAATAAATCTTGATGGTTGGTAAACCAGTGGCATGGTTATGTTATATGGAGAAACGCCTTACTCATGATTGGGAATAACGAGTTGGTAATGATTCAACATATGAGAAATGGGATCTTGTCATGGGTTTTGGTTTGAAATCTCATGTGCAACGTATGTATACTTTCTTGGTTGTTTATGTATGTTAGTCCGTGTCAGTGCACAATTCCTTGGGGTCTCTAGGTGAGACTTTCAGGGTCGCGCTTCAGTGGTCGGGACGTAATTCCATGGCCCCTGTTAGTGGGTGTTCATGGTGGTGCCCCATCGGTATAACTAGGTAAGGATTCAAGTTAAGGTTGCATCCTGACACTCTAAGGAGCCAGTTAGTCTCACTTAGAGCGAACTGACTCTTGTGGTGAGAGTAGTAGGAGGCCTGAAATTCAGTAAGGGCTAACCTTGTGGTGAGGGAAATTCGATTCATTGTAACACTTGTAAGACACAACTCGGGTTGAGTAGCTCGGGGTTGAGCAGAGGTATCCACCACAAGTGCAAGCATCCGCTGAATCCGACCAAGTTATACGTATTCGGATGAGTCGAGTCGAGTCGTAGTGTATTGATGTAAAAGTCTTAACATGCTTGGGTGTTATATTAATATTGGATGGGAAGGTATATTTAACTGTATGAGATAAATGTTGAGTGACTCTAGCTTACCCTTTCTGTTGTTTGTTGTATGTTCTGTGGTGTGGCTTTTTCTGTTGCGATGATCATCAATTTGATTGATGGGAGCAGATGGGCGATGTTCCAGAGGTCAGCAAAGAGATGGAGATTCCGCTGCATAGTCCGCGTGGACTGGTTTTTATGTCTGCATGAGTTTATTTAGGGTTACGACCCATGTATCTGTTCGTCCTTAGATTTATGCACTCTGGTTAACTTTTCCCTCTGGTTTCTTTCGGGCATCGTGGTGTGCCATGGGTTGTATGGAGTTGAGTTTAAAACTCCCAGACCGTGCTTTTATGTTATCTTTCCCGTAACATTCCTTTAATTTTACATACTTAATTAAATGAGGTGTTACAGATCAAGTGTGGTGATATTATTGAATTGTGTTAACAATTAACGTTAATATTTTTATTATATGAATAATGTATTTTTAATTTACAATAATGTGTATGTTTTGTTATTATTAAATTAAAAATTAATGAGAATGCTATGTATGATTTATAGCAATTAAATGTATATTTATTTATTTGAGATCAAGTATGATAAATTTTGTTAGTCACCAAAGTGGCCAAAATTTTAAGTTTTTTTTTTTTATTTCAAATTATTAATGATTTTATTTCAATTACCCATGGTATGGATGCTAAATTATGAATAATTGATTTATGGGTTAATTGAAGTTCATTATTATAAGACATTTCAGGATCGTCCAAAGGTTGATTAATTGTTCTTATAATTAATGAGCATGATGGTAGATAATTTTGTATGTGTCACTAGTTTTATTTATATACCCAAAGGTAGTAGGTGATTCTAGTTGATGCATATTTTAGTTATCACTAATGTTATATAATATGATCATCATCATTATGTTTATGTTTGTGTATTAGTGGATCTCCCAAAGGAGAACATTAGTATGCATAGAATGGTTATTTATGTCTGAATCTGTATTTAGTTTAGTTTTTATAACTCAAAGCATTAATGTTAGGCATGTGATAATTGAAATCTTTATTCTGGTATCTTTATATGTTTGTTCTAGTTTTCAATGGGTCGAATTTCCCTGACTAGATTTTATGTAAATGTTTATGCGAATGAGCATAGCAAGCAACATTAAGGTTGCTCTTCCCAAAATTGATAATGTGAAAAGAGTTTAAAAAATTTGGGGAAGAGCGCTCCCAAACTGCTGATAAGTCCCTTACTGGGATATTAATGAGCACGTTGACCACCATGAAGTTTGATAGTTTGCGTACTATGCACGAGCACGTCATTGAGATGACAAATATCGTAGCAAGACTTAAGTCTCTACGAATGGAAGTGGATGAAAATTCTCTCGGGTGTTCATTATGCGAAGAATCAAGGAGCTTGAGAGAAAGTTGCAAAGAAACATGGAAAGGGTAAAGGACCATTAAAGATTGACGAGTCCTCAACCAAAATCCAGAAGAAAAAATGGCAAATGTCATTTCTGCGGAAATTCTGGACATTTCCAGAAGGACTGCATAAAGCGTAGAGCTTGGTTCGAAAAGAAAGGTGAGCATAATGCTCACATATGTTTTGAACCAAACTTAATTGAAGTTCCCTATAATGCTTGGTGGATGGATTTTGGATGTACGATTCATGTTTCTAATGTGATGTAGGGATTTTTTTTTCAACCCGAACCATAAACTCAAATGAGAAGTTCGTCTTCATGGGCAATAAAGAGAAAATTTCAATGGAAGCTGTCAGGACTTATCGTCTAATCCTCGACATTGGATATCACTTAGACCTTATGGATACTTTTATGTACCTAGTATCATTAGAAATTTAATTTCTTTGTCTAAGTTTGATATTGTTGGATAGTATTTTACGTTTGGAAATGGTTGTTTCAATTTGTTTAAGTGTACTTGTATGATTGGATCTGGTACACTTTATGATGGTTTATATAAATTGAATTTGGATAATTTATATGCTGAAACTCTTATGACCTTACATCACAATGTTGGCACTAAACGTAGTTTACTGTATGAAAGATTTGCTTGCTTGTGGCATAAGCGTTTGGGATATACTTCCAAAGAAAGAATGCAAAGATTAGTAAAGAATGAAATCCTTCCGGATTTGGATTTTACTGATCTAAATGTGTGTGACGGGATTGTATTAAAGGCAAACAAACAAAACACATAAAGAAAGGAGCCACAAGAAGCATTCAGCTTCTAGAAGTCATACACATCGATATATGTGGTACGTTTGATGTAAATTCCTTCAATAAAGAGAAGTATTTCATCACTTTTATTGATGATTTATTGCGTTATGGACATGTCTATCTACTCATACACATTATTGTAAATTAAAAATACATTATTCATATAATAAAAATATTAACGTTAATTGGTAACACAATTCAATAATATCACAAGATGAAGCCATGAAACTAGTGGGAGTGAAACTTCACGAAATGTGGTGATTAAGGAAGTTAAAGTACAAGTTCCTATAGCTAGTACTTCTTTATCAAGAGTTGTTGTTCTACATGTTGTAGAAACTCACAACAATCAAGAAGAACAACAAATTAATGATCCTAGCGTTAACAATAAGCTGATAGTAGAACAACCATAAGAAGTAGTATTAAGAAGATCTCATAGAGATAGAAAATCTGCTATTTCGAATAACTATGTGGTTTATCTACAAGAGTCATAAATGACTTAAGTATTGATAATGATCCATTTTCATTTTCAAAAGCCATTAATGGTGATAATTCTGATAAGTGATTAAATGCCATGAAAGATGAGCTTAAATCAGTGGCACAGAATGACATACGGGACCTTGTGGAATTTCCTGAAAGATGCAAGAGAGTTGGGTGTAAATGGGTCTTTAGACTAAGCGTGACTCTCAAGGTAATATTGAATGTTACAAGGCCCGACTTGTTGCCAAAGATTTTACTCAGAAAGATGGTATTAATTATAAGGAAACTTTTTTGCCTGTTTTTAGAAAAAGATTCTCTTAGAATTATCATGGCATTAGTAGCTCATTATGATCTTGAGTTGCATCAAATGAATGTTAAAATTGTCTTTCTGAATAATGATTTAGAAGAGGATGTTTATATGGGCCAACCAGTGGGATTCACCAGAGAAGGAAATGAATACATGGTGTATAAACTTAAGAGATCAATATACGGACTTAAGCAACCTTCTCGACAATAATATCTTAAGTTCAATGATACTATTGTGTCCTTTGGATTTAAGGAAAACACTATTGATCGGTGTATATATATGAAGGTTAGTGGGAGCAAGTTTATATTTTTGATTTTGTATGTTGATGATATATTGCTTACGACTGATGATCTTGGTCTATTAAGTGAGACTAAGATGTTTCTCTCTAATAACTTTGAAATGAAAGATATGGGTGAGGCATACTATGTGATAGGAATAAAAATATTTCTTGATAGATCACAAGGACTGTTAGGTTTGTCTCAGAACGCATACATTAATAAAGTTTTAGAGAGATTCAGAATGGATAAATGTTCAGCATCTCCCGTTCCAATATAGAAAGGAGACAAGTTTAGTCTCATGTAATGTCCAAAGAATGATTTGGAATGGAAAACAGATGGAAGATATCCCTTATGCATCTGTTGTTGGGAGTTTGATGTATGCCCAAACATGTACGAGGCCAAATATTAGTTTTGCGGTTGGTATCCTTGGTAGATACTAGAGTAATCCAGGACTGGAACATTGGAAAGCTGAAAAGAAAGTTTTAAGATACCTACAAGGAACAAAGAATCACATGCTTACTTATGGAAAATATGATTATCTTGAGGTGATAGTTTATACAGATTCAAACTTTGTCGGTTGTATGGATACAAGAAAGTCTACATTTGGTTATGTGTATCTTTTAGCCGGAGGAACAATTTCATGGAAAGTGTGAAGCAGTCTGTCATTGTTGCATCCACCATGGAAGCTGAATTTGTGGCATGCTTTGAGGTTACAGTTCAGGCTAATTGGTTGCGGAACTTTATTTCAAGACTTGGAGTAGTCAACAATATTGCCAAGCCGCTGAAAATTTATTGTGATAATTCCACAACAGTCTTCTCTTCTAAGAACGACAGTTATTCCAAAGGTGTTAAGCTTATGAAATTGAAATACTTTATCGTTGAAGAAGAAGTTCAGAAACATAGAGTGTCAATAGAACATATTAGCACAAATCTTATGATTGTTGACCCTTTGACAAAAGGGTTACCACCCAACTGTACGATGGCCATGTAAAAAGAATATGGACATTATGTCTACTATTGAATGTTAAATGTTGAATGTTAAAGTTATTAATGTTTATGTGACACTCTGAGCTCTTTGAGCTCTTTAATGTATAAGTTTCTAAAGTTGTGTTTTCTTCTTTATGTTTATGCATGCAAATTATGACGAAGAAAACAAATTATGTTATGTTATTATTGAAAAACATATGGCATTATGGTTGAACTCATTAAGGATTTCTCATGCTAAAGTCATATTAAGGAGAAATGGATGATACAGTAGTACATAGAAAGAATCATGTCGAGTGAATGATGTGTGACCGCCATGACTCTTATTATTTCTGTATCGTTGATTGTGAATAATGATTGAACCAATTCATGTAAGGTCCTTTAAGGCGCATTATGTTTTTGTGTTAAATCACATAATGTTATGACATCGTATGAGTCAAGTGGGAGAATGTTAGAATTAATTGACGAATTAATTCTATTATGTGACTCATTTGAAATATTATGATGGTCCAATTGTGATTTAATAAAATATAAGGACCTTTTGGTTATTATGGGAAATCATAATAAAATAAAATAAAGCTCAGTCCAACTTGATGGACGTTGGCTTATAAAAGGATATTAGGGTTCTGTCTCTGGTTATAAGGTTCTCTCGCAATAAGCCATCAAGAAAGAGAGTGTGAGAGGAGTAAAGAAGACAAAGAGATAGATTGGGAAAAGGAGGTTGAAGAACAGAGATTGAAGAACATATTATTATTAGATCTCTCATGGATCAAGGTTAGTATCCTATTACAAATTATGTTATGATTTATGTACATGAATGTGTGTTTATGTGCGTAAACGTGTGATTATGTGCATGAAGATGTGAGAATCATGAATCTTAAGATCCTATAGTAGTTTTCTATAATGAAGTAGTATTGCATGGAAACTACAAAATAATTTACACTTCTTACCAAATTTTGTTAAGTTTATTTGACATTTTAAATGCATTTTATGATAATATTTGATTTAACATTGAAGTGAAAATGTGTCAAACAGTGTAAACAATTTAAATACTATCCTGAAATGCGCTTGAAACATAAGATAAACTTAATAAAATTTGGTTAAAAGGACTAAATTCATGTATTTTTAAAGATGAAGAACTAAATTGGTCTAAAATTTTGAAGAGGGACTAATTCTAAATTTCACTGAAACTTTAGAGACTAAAAACATATTTAACCCTACTTTTTAATTGTGTTTTATCAATTTTTATTTTTAATTGTGTTTTGCCAACACATAATATATAAGGAGATGCATTGGGAAGTTATTCAATGTCTCTTAATATACAATGAGATCTCTACTTCAAATTTATATATTTTTGTTAAAAATATTGTGGCCAATATCTTTCCACCAAGAGGGATGAATTAATTATTTTGTAAATTTGGTATTTTTTTTATCTTTCAAATATATTTTTCAAAAGCTTTCTTAATCAATTAATAAAATATGCAGGAAATGTTCAATTAGGATACACTAACTTTACAATCGTCGCGATTCAAAAATACTAGAAAATAAATGATGAGAGATAATAAAAAAAATTAAGAGACAACAAATTCAATTTTTTAGGAATCTACATCTAGTTATCTGACAACCTTAGTTAAATTTTCACTATTAAAATTAAGATTCAAAGATTACAAGATGCAAATCTCTACTCCAATACTTTCATAATACAAAAAAAAAAAAAAAAATTTTTTTTTTTATTTATAAAAATTTGTGTTCTAAGCTTTAAGTTGATGCAACAAACTCTTTTTCTATTTACACATTTTTGTGTTGAATGTACCAAGCTCAAGGTTTTACTTTAAAAATTGTTTGTTGGTTCTAATTTTTAAATTCTCAAACTCTTTAGAAATATTTTGAAGTTTTAAGTTTTTGAGAACTTCAATCACCTAAAAAGTATTAGATATGAAAGTTTGAGTAATAGATTGAATGTCGTTTAAATTTGTCTTTATTAATTAGAGTCATAAAATAATTGATCATATTAATTATTTTTCATGTGAGTGAAAGGAATTAAGATTTTCCCACATAGATAAAAGATTTGTTTGATTTTTGTCAATTTCTTCCGAGAAGAGATATAGAAAATTTTGACATAATATAAGTTATAAATTAACAGTCACGACATTATTTTTAACCAAAAATCTTAAATATTAATTTGTAAATAATTTTTTTGTTTGACACTCAATTTATTTATTTTTTTACTTTATAAAACTCTTATCACGGTTGATTTTCGTAGGTAGTATCATTTTGATCTTGAAATAGTGAATGATGTGATACTATTATTTGGAAGATGAAATCCGAACAACATTTAAAAAAAGAAAAACTAGAACAAAATGAAGGATATAGTAGAGAATGCTTTATTTTGAATAGTAGAACTTATCGAAGGAATAAATTGTTTGGTTAGAACATAATGTTAGGAACAACAACAATTAGCTCCCTTTGTAAGTGGAAATGGAATGCATTTGCCGAAGTCATACCCTAATAATTTGCAGTGACCATTGCAATCAGGAAATTCGGTGCATGTTCCTTTGCATATTGCTTTGTTGCTCCTCACTCCTACATGTTCACGGGTTATTCAAAATTTCAATTAACAAAAAATTATCAAAACCAAAAGTACATGCACCTGATGTTAATGTTGGAAAAAAACGCATCATCAAATAAAAATATTATTGTCTCTATATTCAAAGAATCATTTTATTAACAAATAAATAAGATTAACACAATAAATATAAGAATATAATATCAAAATACGAAAAATATAAAAATATATATTACGATATCGGCAAAATATGTTCTAAAATATAATTTATACATACCTGATGAAATTACGACAATCATTGTAAGTAGAAGGAGAACTCTCAGCAAAACTGAGATCAGTGAACAACGAGACATTCTTATAATCTTTGTAGTTTTTTCTTAATACTTTGTACGATCTATCTGTCTGTCTACACTTTTGTCTTTATATACATGAAATAGAGTTGAACATGTTCCAACTCATCTTGAAACTTTTTTTGTATAATAATAATTGTCCAATGTAATTAGATATAACTTCTTACATATATTTAATGAAAAACTTAAATGCTATTATTTTTACTTTTTTCGAGTGTGGTCATTAATGAAGATAATGATGTATAACTATGTAAAATAAACTGATTTTAGAAATATTAATGTATGAATTTTAAATATTAATTAATTGAAAAACAAGAATTTACACAAATATTATTATTTTCTTTTTGTAAAAGTCAACGTATGTATCTTATAATGTGTTATTAATAATGATATAAAATAAGTTGTTATCTTGAGTATTAATGTGTAAGCTTTAAACATTAATTAGAAAATAAAAAATTTACACAAATCTTATTAATTTAGTAAAAGTTAATGTTTACCTTGAAAGATGTTCAATGTATCTTTTAAAATGTCATTAATAAAGGTTTACGTGTAATTATACAAAATAAGTTCACATAAGGAATATTAATGTGCAAGATTTAAATATTAATTGAAAAATAAAAATTTACACGATTAGTCGTGTAAATTTTATAAAAGTAATCTTGCATATTTTATAATATTGTCATTAGTAACTGTTTATAAAAGTTAACGAGAGTTCTCTTATTAACTTTTATATGTCAATCCTTTGAAACTTTGCATATTTTATAATGTTGTCATTAATAACTGTTTTTTCAAAATAATAAAAATAAATAAATAAAAAACATACTGACAAGTGATATGGCAGTTAATAACTGTTTCTTCGATAAAACCTAATTGAGATCATTTTTAAAAAAAATATAACTTAATTGAAACAGAAAATTAAGCAGGATTCAACTAGAAAATTTTCAACTAAAATGAAGACTAAGCGAATAACTAAGCCAAATTTAAATTATTATACAACTTAGTTTCTAGAATAAAAACAGTATAACATGTTTTATGTACAATATTTACTGAAAAAAAATCTAATACTATTGATGGTCAAAAACTATTGATAATCATAATAATTTGTTAATAAAACAAAATTACTGACGATTTACTGATGACCAAATTCTTTTTTTATATAATAGTCATTAATAAATTTTACTTATTGAAAGAAAAATTTGTCAATAATTACCAATAACTAAAAGTTTGTCTGTAATTACCGATAATAAAAAATGTGACTATTATCTATAGTTTAAATATGTTGATAATTATCCGTTAGTAAATATTTTTTGGTGGTAATTATTGACACGTTATCACTACAACCTCTTCTTCTTCTCTCTCCTCCTCCTTCTCATTTCCCCTCTCATTTCCCCTCTCATTTTTCTCTTCTTCTTACACACTTTTATGTAATTACAATCAATGTTTCATTAGGCTCATTAGAAAAATTAGTAATCATTTTACCAACAAATTTATCAATGGAATTACCAATGGATTTAAAAAAATTGATAATTTTATTAATGAATTTTCAAAATATAATTACTAATAGATTCATCAATGAATTTAAAAAATATTAAACTACTGACAGATTTAAAAGAAATCATTATTGGCGAATTTTACTACAATATGGTCAAAGTTAAGCAATAACTTTGAAACCAATTTCACAGACGAAATTTACCAACAAAAATATTTATTGGTAGTAAAAACTCCAAATTATCAAAAGATTTTGCTGATGAATTTTATTGATGGATTCATTACCAATAATATTTTTTTTTAGTGATTGTGACACATGAAAGTAATAAAATAAATTTGTGTCGATGCTCATTGTTAGAAACTATAAGAAAAAAGTAATAGGGTAAGGAATTAGTAAGAATTAAAGATACCATGCAATGACAACATCGTTGGATTTATAACTTTTGGATTGTTAAGTGGATGTAACCACACAATTAAACTTACTATTTGAAATATAGAAGTTCTATAAAAGGTTAAATATGTTTGTAGTTCCTAAATTTTGACGTGAAATTGAAATTCGTCTCTATTATAAACTTTGATACATTTTGGTCTCAAAATTTTAGTAATAAATGAATATAACTTTTTTTAACCCAATGATATTAGTGTTTTTTGTGACAAAAAAAAATTATATTTATTTATTTATTATTATTATTTTCTAAAATATACTTATAAAATTTAGAGACAAAATTATACAATGATATCTAATTATACTTAAAATATTAACATATATACATTTACAATATTGTATGCATCTCATATCCATATCATTTAGTACATCTTATATTTATTACACTAGAAGAGGAAAAATTGTTTGTTTATTTATAGTTTCTCCCTCATGTACTGGTTTCAAACAGGTGGAGGGAAAATATTATGGATAGGATTCAGTTGGACTGTTGCGGGTAAATAGAAGGTAACTCTGATTTGTCCTTCGATGACAATCAGTGCGTTTGGAGCAAAAAGAAAAGTAATAGTAGAGTTTCCCGTTCCTGAAATGTTACAGAATTATTTACTACATTGATATGCCATGCATTCCCCCGAAAAATAGCCACAATGTCGGCGAAGGAGGGATCAGACATGTTGGGAGCAATCATCTATGATAAGGTTATAAAATTTTAATTTTTTGCACACACAATCATAAAATAGGGAAGTGAGACAAATATCACATAAAAAAATACAGCATATCATAATAAAATAAAATGAAAATTCTCTCAAATCCATAAAATTGAATTTTTATTATACTTTTATAAAGATTAATTTTGTAGTGACTAGTCGGGATAAATGAGCTCATGGCCAACAAAGTAACTCAAGAACATCTCATCTTGAGTAATACTAACTCGTTTAAATTCCCAAGGTCATACCTCCAACTACAATAATCAAATCTTTATTTATCATAAATTTTATTTCAATATTAAACCATATAATTATATAAATTAATAAATAGATAGGATAATGAATAATTAAAATAAATATAAATAAATAAAAAGGACAAGTACGTAACTGGAGATAAATATAAATAAGTAAATGAGAGTAAATATAAATTGAGTAAATAGGACCAGTGCATAACTGGAGATGAATATAAATAAATAAATAGGAACGATAACTAAATATAAATTAGAATGAGGTTAGAGACACCTCACTTATAGAGATAAAAAACTAATTATGAACAGATAAAAATAATTAAAGTAAAAAAAATGATAGATGTCTCCTTCCCTTACCTTAGTTATTGTGAGAATTGTATCAAGGTTGTACGGAGACTTTGATGATATATAAAATTTTTTCCTCTTTCTTTCTTCTCTCTTTCTTCTCACACACCCCGACTCTCTTCTTCTCTTCTTCTGTTTATGTTTTATTTTTCTTCTCTCCCCCTGCATTCCATCACCACCTATTTATACTACTTTAAGTAATGATTAGTGTTAGTTTTATTTGAACTAAATTTTTTCCAACACTGTGCCAATTACATGACTAACTAAATATTCATTCATGATATTTCATCTTCAGATAGACGTGCATTTATTGTTATTCTTTCCATGCTTACATGACTTTAATACATGTGTTTCTAGACGTTCCATATATATATATATATATATATATATATATATATATATATATATATATATATATATATATATAATAATTAAATTTATTTATATATATTTTGTTATGAATAACTTTTGAATATTTTTATATCACACCCATTCATTTTATTTACGTTTCTTCTATTATTATAATAAAAATATTCTTTCTTATTAACATTCTAAAATATTTAATATATTTCTTATAAAATATTCAATTATTTATATATTTTGGATATTTATAATCTTTACATTTATATGTTCATAATTTATTATAATAGATATATTATTATTTTTAATAATATGTATATTATATATATATATATATATATTAATTATAGATACATACTAAAATGCTTATAAATAAAGTAATACATTATTTATTGATTTATGGATGTTACATTTTTTACGTGTTGAAGGACAGACTGCCATTAAAGTTGAACACATATCAAATATTATAAACAACTCAAATGTCAGTCTAGAACGTAATTTGACACGTCAACAAAATTTAACTCAGTTGGATTAGGAGAATTATATCTATTCATTTCTTAAATTTAGGAATCAAACCCTATAAAAATTTGGGACAATAACAAATTTTAATTTCACATCAAAATTTAAGGACTAAATAAAAATATATTTAATCCTTTTATAAAATACATCTTTTTACTTGTATATTAATATAAAATTCCAACAATTTCAAAAGTTAAAAATTATTAACGCTGAATAAATCTATATTCCTGTCTACTTTTAACATACCAAAGAGTAAAAATAACAATAACAGTGTGAAGTAAAGAAAAATGTTAACCCAATATTTGAGAACTTCATCATATTACTTGATCAAACATTATCGTAAGTTGTACTAAGGGATTTTTATTAAAATTATACATGTTTTTCATCCTCAAATTATTTTTAAAATTGTGTTTTGTTCTTAAATTAAATTTATTTATACTTTACTTTTATATTTCATGAAAGTCAGATAAAACATCTTTCTAATAAATAACATGTGAAGCTATGAATGATGCTTTATGTCACTTTAATAAAATACGAAAGGAAAATCTGTATAGTTTAGGGATGAAATAAATTTTGAAAATGGCTTGAGTATATAAAAGATACATTTAATCCTTATTATCATGAGTAGAGATTTACTACATGTAATTTGCTTAAGAAATGAAATAAAATTTCATAGTGAATTCATTGAGCAAGTAATGCCTTTTATTTTAAACAGAGAGAGAAATATTATTGAAGGAGATACAGAAAAATGTGAAGTAAAAGAATTATCAAACATCTTGAGAGCAACAACATCTAATTTTCCCTTTTGTTGGAAATGGAACGCATGTTCCTCTCTCGTACCCAACAAATTTGCAGTGAGCATCACACTCAGGAAACTGAGTGCATGTTCCGCGACAGAACTGTTTGCTGCTAACACCTGCGTGTTATTCAAATTTTGAGATTTCAAAAACGTTTTATAATAATATTTGAGTTAACATCAAAACAAAAAATATGTTAAATGAGATAAATAATTCAAATACTATTATAAAATATATTTAAAATATTATATAAATTTAATAAAATTTAATTTAATTAAAATGATTAAATCTATACATATTTAAATATGAGAACTAAATTGGTTTAAAGTTTTAAAGAATAATTATATTCACAAAAATTGATAAAAGTGAACTGTGTTTGATAAAATTATTAACAAAAATTATAAGTTAAAATGAATGAAGAGATAAGTATATGTTCTTAAATATACCAGATGAAACTAGGAGAACAATTGTGGCTGCAAGTAGAACTTTCGTCAAAATCATGGAGATTAGTGAATAATGAGACATTTTTCGTATTTTTGTGATTTTCGCTTAATACTTTATATGATCTATCAATCTGTGTAAATTTTTGTTTCTATATATAAGAATTAAAATTGATCATATTCGACTAGTCAACTTGAAACTATATTTTCATAATAATAGTTTACCAATATAATCGAATATAATTTCTTACATATATTTAATGAAAAACTTAAATGCTATCATTTATATTTTGTAGATTGTTGTTATTCATAATAACTTGATTTGGGGTATTAATGGGTAACTTTTAAATATCAATTGAAAAATACTTTTTTTTTTTTGTAAAAGTCAATGTATCCTTTAAAAGGTCAATGAATCTTTTAAAATTTTGTCATTGACGAAGATTCATGCGTAATTGTATAAAATAAGTTTATTTCTGAAATATTAATTTTTGTTTTAAATATTACTTAAAAAATAAAATCCTTTATATCTTTTATTAATTTTGTAAGAGTCCTTCGAAAGATTCAGTGTATATTTTAAAACACTATTAATAAAGATTCATGTGTAATTAGATAAAAGGAATTTATTTATGAATTATTAATGTGTGTAATTTTATTTTTCTATAAAAAGAGTAGAAATTTATATGACTTTCGTTAATTATGTAAAGGGTTAAATATGTTTTTGGTCCCTCAAGTTTCAGCGAAATTTAAAATTAGTCCCTCATCAAAACTTTTGACCAATTTAGTCCTTCATCTTTCAAAATGTGTGAATTTAATCCTTTAAACCAAATTTTGTTAAGTTTATCTGACGTTTCAAACGCATTTCATGATAGTATTTAAATTATTTACACTGTTTGACACATTTTTGCTTTAATGTTAACTCAAATACTATTATGAAATGTGTTTGAAACGTCAGATAAACTTAACAAAATTTTGTTAAAAGGACTAAATTCACGCATTTTGAAAGATGAATGACTAAATTGGTATAAAGTTTTGATGAGGGACTGATTCCAAAAATTACTGAAATTTGAGGGACCAAAAACATATTTAACCCTTATGTAAAACTAAAAATATATCCTTTAGTAAATAATTATTGTAATACAAAAGAAAACTTTTATTTTAATATTTATAAATATGAAATTGGCTTTGTGTTTGTTTTCCTGGAATTGCATCTAATGAGGATGGATGAGTAGGGATGGCAACGGGACAGGGCGGACACGGGTTTCGCTATCTCATACCTATTTTCGTAAAAAAAATTCATCCACATCTCCACCGGGTAACGGGTATAATCTCGTACTCATACCAATACACATTTTCTTACTACTTCAATATTAATTTTAATAAATTTTTATAAAAAAAAAATATGACAAAGGAAACATAATATTATCAAATATTCAATATTACAATGATGGTTGTTTCTTCGATATCAAATACTTTAAAATAAATTATAATTGTTTACATTTTATATTATAATACCAAATAAAATTTCATGAGA
>Ga0214544_1009044_pt1 | contig 15968 bp, 13 predicted proteins | sample CNSS3metaG_FD_160074 | JGI IMG/M metagenome (GOLD analysis project Ga0214544, IMG submission 160074) | Root nodule microbial communities from cowpea collected in UCLA plant growth center, Los Angeles, California, USA - CNSS3 | ecosystem: Host-associated > Plants > Roots > Nodule | place: USA...
TTAAGAGAAAGTAGAGCATGGCTAGGTGGCACTTGGTGATTGGAGCACTTGGATGAAGTGGAAGAGAGAGGAAAGCAAAAAGCATAAAGCAAAAGCAAAAGTAGACATGTACCTTGTCTCCTTTTGTCTTTGTGGTTTATGCCTTAGAAGGTCACTTGGTCTCCTTCATCTTTTGGCCTAGAATCCTCATGGGAATGCCTCCACCAATCATCTCCCTTCACTTGGCCAAGACTCACTCTCACATTAGGTTTAGGGTTTGCTAGTTAATCCTTTTTCATGTTTTTGTATTTGCTTCTTCCATTCTTCATCTTCTATGCTTTCCATTTTTATTGTTTCTTTTTTCATTTTTCTCTTTAAGTGTTGTTATTGTCGTGTGTGTTTAAGCTTGAATCCAACTCTCTTCTTCCTTCCATGAGCTTGAGAAATGAACCTTCACATCTAGATAGCATGCTATCTTAATGTCCAGTGGGAATTTTCAAAAAGCTTTCTAAAAAAACTTCACCATATTCATAACTCTAAAAGGAAACAAGATAATCCTTCATTAATTTCACTTGACATAAGTGAAATCAGTCAATTAAAAAATAAATGAAATAATTGAATTAGTTGTAGTTTAAGACTACTGCAGCCAACCTTTTAACATGTTAAAAACCATTCAAAAGATTAAAAGAGACATTCTAACCTGTTGAATAACCATTCAACAGATTAAAAAACACATCAGAGACCAAATACATCAAATTAATGCTACAAGGTCTACAATATGAATTACAAACATCAAATACACTTTCTTAATGATGTAACCATGTGGAGAGCACGCGTTCCAGCCTTGATCAACATGAATACCATCAAATCTCCTTTCCTTCATCAATGTAGGCTTCATTCCAATGGTAATGACTTCAAGGTAGTTCAAAAGGCCTTCATCAAATCTTCAAGAGACATACCACCTTGGCTTCACATGTCAACATTCTCCCCCTGATTTGATGAAGCCAACCTCTATCTTCTTCTATCTTCCATAGCAAATTGCTTCCATTGGTTGGATACCATTAAGTTGATGAAGTAACACCTAAGCTTGAAACTTGTGAACCTGAAAAACATTTACAATAGCAATACACACAAGCTAGCAAGCACAAAAATATGTACATGATCCCCCTATCAATAATATGGGTTCAAATTCATATTTGATTTTAATTCCAACTTTAATGTTTCTATTTTAGTCCCATTTGATTAATTTGCTATTTATCAATTTTTCTCCCCCTTTGGATTCATCAAAAAGAACAAATGCATAAAGAGAACAAACATTGCATATCATTTCATTTATATTGGAACAGAATACAACCAACAAAAACTGAAAACAAAGAAAATATACATAAAGTTGATACAATCAGCAAACTGAAAATAAAAACAACCAACTGAAACTGATAGAGCCCAAACTTAAAAAGCACAAACACATGGATGCAATGCATGATCCTAAATAGCCAACATACTCAATGATCCTGAGGATCATTTCTGGTCTGGAATGAGTTCAACATGTCATGGATATCATGGATTTGGCCATCCAATGCATTGAATCTCTCATTACAATAGTTGTGATATGCATGTTGGGACACATTGAGCTCATGCAGCTAGACATGTCAAAGTGAGCCAACCCGGCTCACACGGGTTGGCTCACCACGAGCCGGGTTGAAAATGAGTGAACCTAACCCGACACACTTTTTGGTGAGCCAGAAATTTTGTAACCCGGCTCAACCCACCACGGGTTGATGGGTTAAGTGGGTTGGTTCACCAACCCACCCAAAAAAAATATTTATTTATTTATTTATTCAAATATTTAAATAAATTTTTAAGTAACCCATGAGATAACAATCATAGTAAAATCAAGAACCAATGTTTTGATCATGCTCACCACCAATATATGAAGAATTATTTCCAAGAAAGTATTCATTAGTCTAAGAAAGCATGGCTAATATTACAAATTTTTTATCATGCTATTCATAAAAATACAAATAAAAAAACTATACATTTTTTTCATGCTAATTTAGAAAAAATTGTTTATAAGACGATTACTTGAGTAATTTACTATAAAGATTATAGTTAAAGATTAAAGTATCAACATATATATAACTTGACAATCAAATTAATTAAACGTTCAAACTATTCAAATATAATTAAGCAACATTCTAGTATTTAAAAATATGAAATTGTGAACAAATATAATAGGTGTAGTAAATAATTATTAAAAAAATTTAAAAAAATTTAAAAAAATTTTAAAAAAATTTTAAAAAAATCGTAAAATAATGTTGGTGGGTTAAGTGGGCCAACCCACCTTCAACCCGGCTCAAACCCGTTTAACCCGTGGGTTAAGTGAGCTGGGTTGAGTTCAACCCACTTTTGAAAAAGTTGAATTTTTCTCAACCCAACCCGGCTCGAACCCGTGGTGAGCTAGGTTGGCTCACGGGTTGAAACCCATTTTGACATCTCTACATGCAACTGATTCAGCACCATCCTCTCAATTCTGGAATAGCCCCAGTTTCACCTTTCCACACTTGCACACCCCTTGATTTGAGTCCAGCCACATCTTTCTAAGCTTTCTTGCTGATCTCCATGTGAATACCCTTGATACTTGACAACAACATGTCATTTTTGAACTCTAAGTTGGTGAGAAACACCTTCACTAAGTCTGGATAGATTTTCCCTAAAGGTTCAAGGAAGGACTTTAACCTTTGATACTTGAGTTGTTGAAATAGGCTCTCAAAGCCTTTAGCCCTCAACCACGAGAATCTCGACACCTTAGGAATGATAATTTGCTTCTTGTTCATCTCAATGAGGAACACTTGGATGTTGTCCTCATGATCTTCAAACCATGCTTCAATTCTCCCATGATATTCTTGATTTGGAGACCTTGGGGTAGGAGGAGTGGTGTGATCATCATCAGATTGGTTGGCTCTTTGTTGACGACGAGGCATGATGAGTGTAGGTATGACTGTTTCTAAGAGATGTATGATGCAAATGCAGCAATTCAAGTGCAATATTTATAATTGAACAGGCTGATTTTCAGAAATAGTTGATTAAATGGTGCATATTTGCCTAATTAATTTGTTTTAGGTTACCCAAACCAGATTAATGCAGTTCAATATAATATCTCATGCATTCATGGTGTTTCCAATGAGTTTTTATAAGTGAATCAACCAGTTCAGATCATGTGAGCTGCATGCACTTTGGAATTGTACACTACACATGGTTTTTGGTTAACCAAATTAGTAAAAGCAACACAAGGCTGATGAAATAGCAATTAAGAGCATATAGTACTTGAGAAAAATATGTTTTTTTTATTGGGTCAGCTTTGCAATTCAATTCGTTAGTAAATACACAGTTTAAGTAAAATCAACACGTTGAAAATAGAATCAGTCGATTAAAATAGCTTTAGAGCATCAAAGATTAAAACCAGAATTTGGTTAAGTGAAATTAGTTGACTGATTTTGAAAATCAATCGATTGAAAATCGTAAAATTGAACTTCATTTTTCTAGATTCAATTTTAATGAAATCAACATATTGAATTGTGAAAACAACATATTAAAAACCATAGGAGATCAAATTTTCATCATTCAGTGGCAGTTTAAGTGAAATAAAAACGTTAAAGAACAGAATCAACATGTTGACAGATCATGTTTTTGCAAACAGAGGTGGATTTAAGTGAAATCAACACGTTGAAATTAAAAATCAATAGATTAAATATGACAATTTTCAATTTTTGCATACATCAGCTGGTTTTTATGAAACCAATGCATGAATACATAAGATTAACATGCTAAAAACATATCAGACCACATTCTTCATGTCTAAGATGCATAGTTCAGTTCTTAGCTTGTTAAACCTATCTCTAGCCAATGGTTTTGTAAACAAATTCGCCAATTGATTTTCATTTTTAACAAATTGAATTTCACAATCTCCCTTTTGAACATGATCACAAATGAAATGATGCCTAATGTCTATATGCTTGGTTTTAGAATGCTGTATTCGATTCTTGGTTAAGTTGATGACACTAGTATTATTACAATACAAAGGTACCTTACTTAGCCTTACACCATAATCCAAAAGTTGATGCTTCAACCATATGATCTGTGCACAACCATGTTCAACATCAATATACTCGACTTCAGTAGTGGAGAGTGCCACACATGCTTGCTTTTTGCTATTCCATGAGATTAGACTTGAGCCAAGTAAATGGCAAGTGTCACTTGTGTTTTTCTTATCCAATTTGCACCCTACATAGTACGAATCTGAAAAGCCACCAAGAGTTATGTTAAAATCACATGGATACCATAAACCAACATTGGTTGTCCCTTTAAGGTACTTTAGAATCCTTTTTGCAGCTTTAAAGTGTGATTCCTTTGGATTTGCTTGGAATCTAGCACATAAGCATACACCGAACTGAATATCTGGCCTACTTGCTGTAAGATAGAGCAAAGACCTAATCAACCCTTTATATTTGGTTGAATCCACTGGTTGGCCAGCCTCATCTGCATCCATAAGGCAATTTGTTACAATTGGAGTGGTAGCTTCCTTGTAATCCTTCATTTTGAACTTTTTCAACCGGTCAAAATAGTATTTTGATTGATTTAAAAAATGTTCTATGCTTGAGTTGCTTGACTTGCAGCCCTAGAAAGTAGGTAAGCTCACCCATCATGGACATCTCAAATTCTCCCTGCATAGCTGCAACAAACTCTTCACATAATGTGTTGTTATTTGAACCAAAGATGATATCATCAACATACACTTGAACTAGTATAACATCACTTTCATGTTTTCTAATGAAGAGTGTTTTATCCACTGCACCTCTAGCATAACCTTTTGATAAGAGAAAATTGCTTAGCCTTTCATACCACTATCGTGGTGCTTGTTTCAAACCATATAAGGCCTTTTTCAATTTGAAAACATGGTTAGGATAGAGATGATGCTCAAATCCAGGAGGTTGTGATACATACACTTCTTCATTGAGGAAACCATTCAAGAATGCACTTTTCACATCCATTTGATGCAATTTAAAGTTACACATGAGAGCATAGGCTAAGAATAATCTCACAGCTTCTAGGTAGCTACAGGTGCATAAGTTTCATCAAAGTCAATGCCTTCTTCTTGATTATATCCTTTAGCAACTAGTCTAACTTTGTTCCTTACAATATTACCATTTTCATCCATTTTGTTTCTAAAAACCCATTTAGTTCCAATTATATTCATATCATCAGTTTTAGGCACTATAAACCATACATCATTTCTTGTGAATTGATTGAGTTCATCTTGCATAGCAACAATCCAATTGCTATCATTCAAAGCATCACTTACATTTTTAGGTTCAATTTGAGATACAAAAGCATCATGTTCACAAAATACAATCCTACGTCTCCTTGTTTGATATCACCTATGATGTTGTCCTTTGATAAACCTCTAGGCTGGATCCAATCCTTGGGCCAGTTGTTGTCTACATCTTTTTCAGTCGGTTGTTTTTCCTTTTCAGTCGATTAATTTCCTGCAGCAGAAGGCTTTTCTGCAGCAAAAATCTACTCCTGTAGTAGATCTTCTTCATCTGCATTCTTTGGCACTTGATCTTGCAACTTTGGGTTAGTTTCATCAAATACAACATGCATAGACTCTTCAACAGTCATCAATATCTTATTATAGACTCTATATGCATGACTTTGTGGAGCATAGTCTAGAAAACCACCTTCATCCGTTTTTGCATAAAATTTGCCAAGACTTTCTTTGCCATTGTTTAAGATGAAACACTTACATCCAAATACTTTTAGGTGACTTAAAACAGGCATCCTCCCTTTGAAAAGCTCATAAGGTGTTTTCTTCAAAATTTGCCTAATTAACACTCTATTTAAAACATAGCAACCAGTGTTGACTACATCAACCCAAAAATACTTAGGTAATGAGTTTTCATTTAACATAGTTCTAGCTAGTTCCTCAAGTGACCTGTTTTTCCTTTCAACAACACCATTTTGATGTGGGGTTCTTAGTGCAGCAAAATTTTGATTAATGCCATGCTTTTCACAAAAGTGTTCAAACTTTTCATTTTGAAATTCCCCACCATGGTCACTTCGAATAGACACTATCTTGGAACTCTTTTCATTTTCAAGCATCTCGGCAAGTCTTTTAAAAGCATGAAAAATGTCATTTTTGGTACCTAAGAACAAATTCCATGTGCACCTAGAAAAATCATCAACTATGTGACCAATGCATAAAGGTTTCCACCAAGGCTCTTGGTTCAAGATGGACCAAATAGATCCATGTGAAGCATCTTTAAAGGTCTTTCAGTTGAAACAACATTTTTGGGTTTAAAAGAGACCTTGGTCTGTTTTCCTTTTTGACATGCTTTACACACTCTATCCTTTTCAAACTTTAGTTTTGGTTATCCTTCAACCAACTATTTTTTATTCAGCCGATTAAAATGTTGCATATGTATGTGACAAAGTCTCCTATGCTATAACCAAGTGTCATCCTCTTTTGTAAGCAAACAATGGATGCTAAATGATGCATGATGTAGATCAAGTAGATATATATTATTGACTCTTTTGCTTATCAAAACATTACTACCACATGTATCATATATAAAGCAATTATTTGGTTCAAACATGAGTTTAAAGCCTTTATCACATAGTTGACTTATACTTATCAAATTGTGTTTGAGTCCTTATACTAGCAGCACATTCTTAATTTTGAAAGAGGATCCATTTCCTATGATTCCATTTCCAAGGATTCTCCCTTTGTTGTTGTCTCCATAGGTTACAAACTCTTCCTCCTTCAACTCCAACTTTGCAAATTTGGTCTTATCTCCTGTCATATGTCTCGAACAACCACTATCAAGGTACCACAAATCTTTATTATCACCTTTTATGACCTGCAAAACAGATTTGGATTACTTGGTACCCTTTAATAGGTTGGGTCCATCATGGTTATACCTTTCTAGATCCTTTAGGGATCCATTTCATAACCCCTTTAGGAACATCATATTTTCTAGCATGATAGTTCTTAATAACATGACCTTTTTACATACAGTAGTTGCATGAAATGAATGGCATGTCATTTGGCTTACTTTTTGTAAAGAAACTAGAGAACTTCTTGGTTTTCTTTTGAAAAGAATGATTGTAACTAAGTCCAGCTTTGCCAAACACACAATTTTGAGAACCAAGAAGAGCCTCTAAGTTTGCTTCCCCTCTTGTGAACCTTGCACATGTCTTTATAAGGTATTTCACTTGATTTTTCAAAACTGTGTAGTTTTCACAGGGTTTTTCAGCCGATTGATTTATAAAACAATCAGTTGAATTACTGTAAATCATTTCCAAATGTTCAAAATTAGTTTTTAAATCAGTTGTTTCTTTTTCCAGTTGAATGACTCTGTTTTCCATTCCAGCCAGTTGTTTAAGCCTTTTAATCGATTGTTTAATGTAGAAATCTTGTTGGCTTCATTATGCAACTCTTCAAAATCTTGCAACAATTGATTATAGTCATTTTTGTCTAGAGAACTTACTTAGCTTAAGGAGGATGACTCATAACCAGCCATGAGGCACAAGTTGGCTTCTTCACTCCCATCTTGTGAGGAGCTACTTCTTGTTGAATCATCATTATCCTCCCATGCACTGTATTCACGTTTCTCCTTTTGAGGAGCTACTTCTTCTCCTTTTTCCTATCAACACTCTTCTCCTTTTCTTTGTTAGCATTTGGACATTCAATTTTGATATGTTCTTGTTTTCCACAGTTATAACAAGTAAAATTAGAAGAGTTTGATTCATTATGTTTGGAAGTATACCTATTGGGATTACCTTTGCTACCTTTCCTTTTGAGATACTTACCAAACCTTTTGACAAGGAGATTCAAGTTCTCACTTTCACTTGATTCAGCCATCTCATCCTCGGATTCCTCATTCTTTTTGGTGTTAGTCTTCAAGTCTATGTTCCTTACCTTTTTCTCACTTGACTCTAGTTCATTTAGTCTTTGCATCCCAATCTCATGCTCCCTAAGCTTGCTAAACAATGCAGCTATAGTCAAAGTGGATACATCTCTTATTTATGAGATAGTCGTGACCTTTGGTTGCCAAGATCTATTAAGACATTTTAACACCTCGATGTTTAACTCTTCTTTGTCAAATTCCTTACCCAAACCTATGAGATGGTTTACTATGTGAGTAAATCTCTTTTGCACATCCGCTATAGATTCTCCTTGTTTCATCTTGAATAGCTCATACTCTTGAATCAAGACATGTTTCCTTGCTCTATTAACATCATTGCTTCCTTCATGAGTCACTTCAAGAATCTCCCATATTTTCTTGGCACTCTTGCATTGTGAAACACGAAAAAACTCATCCATGTTGAGAGACGAAGTGAGGATATTTTTTGCATTGCAATCATATTGAGTTCTCCTCCTTTCTTCTTTAGTCCATTGAGTCCATGGCTTATCAACCTGCACATTTTGAACAATATGCTTAGGAGTATATGGTTCATTTATGATTGCATCCTATATCCCTTGATCTATTGATTTAATACGGATTTTCATCCTAATTTTCCAAAATTGGTAATTAATGCCACTAAAGATAAGGGGGTCTATGAATTAAGGCACCTTCAGCAAAGGGTAACTTGTTTTCAGCCATTTCAAGTAGTTCAAAAACAGATTTAGGACCTTACTTGAGCAAATTTCAAGTACCTAGCTCTAGATACCAATTGTTAGTTTTGAAATGGTTGAAATGCCAATAAGGGAAAGGGGGGTTGAATTGGCTAGTTAAAAATTTAGGCTATCTTTGAAACCTAAAAACCACCTTTAATTGAATCAATTGGATCACCAATTTAGGATGCAAAAGCTACTGCACAATATGCTTTCAATCGGTTTAAAACAAAGTTAATCAATTGATTTTACTAAATAGATTTTGTTTTGGTATAATCAACCGATTGAAACAGAAAAACAGTCTACTGAAATACTGGGAAAAATGCAGAAATGCATATTCGAGTTTTAAACCAAGCACAGTGCACAAGAATGATCAAGACATGTTCTAAATAATTATGTAAACATGCTCAATGCTGTAGATGTCATGAAAACATGCAAGAACACGAAAAAGATGATTAAAACTCAAGTTCTTTAAACTTTAAATGATTATGCAAGAGAGAAGGGTTAGAGAAAAGGTGAGATCACAAGATTTTTATAGTGGTTCACTCAAACCTTAGTTTCATCCAATTTGTCAAGGCAACTTGAGCTTGACTTTCCACTATTTCAAAAGATTTACAAAGTATCCACCCTTACAGTTTCAAAATATGCAAAAATCACACAAAAGACTCTTGAATCACGCAAAAATCACACCAGCATAGCAAGAACCCTCTTGCAGACCTAGAAAACCACCAAGCACACACACAAAACTTGAGAAAGATCAAACCTCAACCGTAGCACAACCTAGCCTATCACAAACCACTTTCTCCAAGCTTTAAACCAAGTCAAAAGCTCCAAGAATTGATCCAAGATCAATCTTCAACTGTTGTAGTCTGAATGATCATGAAAGAGAGAGTTCTACGACTTTCCAGAACAATTTTCCGCTAAAAAATTATCAGAATACCTCTCTTTCGAAAATCATAGCTCTTATAGTTAAATTGTTACGAAATTTAACAGGTTGATTTCCAAATCAATCGGTTGATTTCACTTGACTTAAGTGAAATCAGTCAATTAAAAAATAAATCAACTAATTGAATTAGATGTAGTTTAAGACTACTACAACTAACCTTTTAACCTGTTTAAAAACCATTCAACAGATTAAAAGAGACATTTTAACCTATTGAAAAATCATTCAACAGATTAAAAAATACACCAAAGACCAAATACATCAAATTAATGCTACAAGGTCTACAATATGAATTATAAACATCAAATACACTTTCTTAATGATGTAACCATGTGGAGAGCACACATTCCAGCCTTGGTCAGCATGAATACCATCAAGTCTCCTTTCCTTCATCAATGTAGGCTTCATTCCAATGGTAATAGCTTCAAGGTAGTTCAAAAGGGCTTCATCAAATCTTCATAAAATATTCAAGAGACATACCACCTTAGCTTCACATGTTAACATTCTCCCCTTGATTTGATGAAGCCAAACTCTATCTTCTTCTATCTTCCATAGCAAATTGCTTCCACTGGTTGGATACCATTAAGTTGATGAAGTGACACCTAAACTTAAAACTTGTGAGCCTGAAAAACATTTACCGTAGCAATACATACAAGCTAGCAAACACACAAATATGCAATGTTCCCCCTATCAATAATATGGGTTCAAATTCAGATTTGATTTTAATTCCAACTTTAATGCTTCTATTTTAGTCCAATTTGATCAATTTGCTCTTTATCAATTTTTCTCCCCCTTTGGATTCATCAAAAAGAACAAAGAAATTATTTCATTCTAACCTCAAAATTTATAATGAAATTACATTGGAATCAACCCAAGAAGTTTAGTAACCCATAGAATGCAAAAGTAAAATAAAAATAGAAAGAAGAATAGCAAGAAAAAAGGAAATAAAATTAGTTCCCCCTAAGGGTTCCAAAATTCCGAAGTCCAGAGCTTCTTTTTGTTCTACTCCCTTGGTCTCTTTATATTGGACTTGGATTGGGCTTTTTGTTTGCTAAAACCTCTCAAATATCTTCTAAAATAAAGATAAATATTTATCTTTATAGTGATTTTGAAAATATTTGGAGAGATAGTTAGTTTTAAAAATATTTAACAAATATAGTTGGTTAATAATTTATGATATAATTAAATAAATTAATTATTTAAAGATATCTGAAAATTTTTTACCAAATAATATTTGCATTAATTTTCTAAATAAGCCATTTTCAGATTTGATAGTCCAAAATTGCAGAGACATCCAAAAATATCCATATTTGTAGTTTAACCCCTTTTGTTTGACTAACTTTGACCAGAATTTGTCCAGAGTTGATTGCTTTGACCAACTTTGACCAGTTTTGACCATTTCAGTGTCCATTGAGAGACTGCCATGTGTTAGAGTACTCTTTCTCCCAAATTAGATTTCTCTTTCCTCGATTAGGGTTTTGTTGCGTTTCAAGGTGCAGGTGCGGTCTGGTGTTTGATGGTGTTGGCGTTGCTGGTTGAAGGATGAAGATGAGCGTGGTGGCTACATTTTCACATATTTGATGGTGGTCGTTGTTTGCTACGTCAAAGGAGTGCAGATGATCGAACGTTGTAGGCGCGTCGCGAGGTTCGTGATGGCTTCTTTTCCGTTCTGCATCTGATGCGAAAATGGTGATGTTGCAGATCTGCATTGGTGGAAGGCGCGATGTGATGCTTGAACGAAGGCTACAGGTGTGTTCTCACAGTGTAGATCTGGTCATGCGTTCGTGAATGGTGCACAATGGCGGCAGTGAGACGGAGGTTGACAATGGTGCTAGGTCTGCTCCGGTGAGTTGTAGGCATGGACTGGTGCAAATTTGTGATGGTTAAAACGCGACGTTTTGAAGCATCTTCAGATCTGTGATTGGATAAAACTCGCGTGTAGATTCGTGATCTTGCTTTGTCTCCTTGTATGCGTGATATCAGCGTGGTTGGCTTGTGTGAAGATGATACCGCCACAAGCGAGATTGTTGACGGTAATTTTCATGAACGCGGTGGATGCCATGGTGGAAGAAGAGAAATTAGGGTTTCTCATAGGAGAGATGAAGATGATGATGTGGCACCATTTGGTTGGCTGAATTATTAGTTGTTGGATCATGACACATGTCATTCTTTGATTGGTCAGTCTAATAAGTGGAGGATTGCCACATGGCATGATCTGAGTGCCTCTTAGTTTATGAGTGGAAAAAGGAGTGAAAATAGACAAAGTCAGGGGTGTAGAAGTAGGTTTTCTGTAGCCTATTTGGAAATAGGGGAGTGTAAAAGTAATGTATGGGGTGCAAAAGGGATTTTTCCAGAACTTGCTAATTTTAGCCTTATTTAAAGGTGGTTTGTAACTTCAATCAATTTATTTTCCCAACCTTGAATGAGCTTAATCTTAACTTAAGCTGCATCAATAAACGTTAAAATATCCAAAAATAAATTATTCAACTAAAAATCACTTTTTAAGACATTTTTATCACATAAGCTCAAATAGCCTAATTATCAGAATTGTTAATTAAATCACTCTTTAAGCACACAAATTCAATTAAATACCCAGAATTAAACATTAAATGAGGGCACAAATGCACACTCATCAAGGATACTCTCACAATGGTTGAACATAGTGTTTATTAAACTTAAAAATGATCAACCCTTTTACATGTAGTAGAATATCCCTTATGTAGAAATGTTTAAGGGTCTGAACAAAAAGCATAAGTTCCAAAGGATCACTAAGTAAATAAGAAAGCCTACAATCTGGAAGGTAGGTTAAAATGGTGCAACATCATGGCCTCCAAGGATGATTCCCAGCCACGACAAGTGGTCCTATGTTCTAGATGTTTCTAGAACCCTTCAAGGTGGATTCTTGACCAAGTCATGTGTCCCCTCATTCTAGATGTTTCTAGAATGTTTTGCTCCTTCTCGCTCTTCCACAATGACTCCTCCTCATCTATGCTCTCTATTTACACCACCTATCCATGGCTTCTTAAGATTTTAATTATCCTACAAAACAAGTAAATATGGATTAGCATGTTGGCTTAAGTTAAGTTAATCTTAAGTCAAAAAAGTCAAACTTAGGCAAAGATCAACTGTAAGACCCCAGAAATTTAATTAAATAATTAATTAATTAATAAATGCGGGTAGTGGGAGCCCTTATGACAATTAATGTTAGCTTTTATGACGTGGAAAAGTACTAGCTCAAGTGGTTGAGAGTACTTAGTGGTGTTGAAAGGACTTGGGTTCGAGTCCTATGTGTGCTAATTGTGTGTTATTTTAATTTCTTATTATTTTAATAATAAATGCTTGGACATGATGAGTGATAATACAATCCTAGATTTATATGAATTATCACGAAACATGAATTGGTTGTGTGCTTACTTTGAAATTTGATGTTGGCTGTGTGCTTACTTTGAAATTTGATGGTTGTGTGTTCAAACCTTGGCTAGTGCATTATGGTTCTTTTATAGCACTCTGTAAGGGAAGCCAAAAAGGTGAGGGCTGAGTAGTTACCTAACATGAAATCACAAGTTAATGCCTTTAATGATCATTTTCATTTTTTGGCAATCAATGGACTTAATTCTTAGGTTAGGAATTGGTTAGAAAGAAAGAGAGTGTGGTTTGTGAGTGTTAATTCGTGGGGACTCCTAGTGAGGTTTTTCAGAGCATGAAGATGTGATCAAAGGAGATTGTGGAAAGGATAGGAAGAGTCTTGATGAGTCCATCTTCAAGAGTAAGGAAGCCAAGGAGAAGCCATGCGAAATTGATGAAGCTTCTATGGAGAATGATGAAGGTGCGAAAGTTAGAAGATGAGAGGAGAAGTGATGCGGCAATGGTGTTTGGAGGAGCTCTCAAGTGACGTTGGGCCAACACTCAAGGAAGGGGGCTAGAGGAAACCAAGAAGGAGAACTCTAGCCTAAGTTGATTCACAAAAAGAGAGGAGTCTGGAGTCATCTCAACAGAGTTTCTCTACTATATTCATGAATAAAAATACAAGGGTCCTAAGCTCTCTATTTATAGTAGAAAAGGATAGCCAAGTGGTCTAGAAAAATGGAGGGAAAAAGGATCTAGAATGTGGTATTTGGAGCCAAAAAGAGAGCATGAGGCAAGTGTGACTTGCCACCTAAGCAAGTCACAAGGGACTTGCTTCTAGGCGCATAAGAGAAGCTTGGTGACCAAGCTTAGAGCAAGAAGGATCTAGATCCTCTAACAAATGCGCTCTCTCTCTTGTTGGGCCAATTTCAAGCCCAACTCTTCTTTGGTCCAATTCTCTTCAAAGCCCAAAAACCCTCAAAGGCCCAATATATGGCCCAAACAAAAACCCTATTCTACAAAGCCCAAAATACAAGGCCCAAAAATAAACCCTATTCTAATATTTACAAACAAAGAGTCTTAGGCTAGGTCTTCACATCTTCCTTGGCCCATGTAAAGTTCATCTTGGGCCTTGTATGTGCATTGGAGGCCCATTCCTCTTATATCCTCCTAGCCATTGCTCTTGTTGTGGGTCCCTTGGTTAGAGGCATCTCATCATCCCCTCCCTCTTGAGAAGGATTTGTCCTCAAATCTGAAACTTCTGCCTCATCATTTGTACCACTTGCAAAAGGTATTAAGTCAACAACATTAAAGGTGGCATGTACATCATATTCCTCAGGCAACTCTAGCATATATGCATTATCCTTGACTCTTTTAAGCACTTTAAAGGGACCATCACCTCGAGGGCTAAGTTTAGACTTCCTTTTCTTAGGAAATCTATCTTTTCTAAGGTGTAGCCACACCCAATCCACTTCTTCAAAAATCATTTCCCTCTTCCCCTTATTGTTGTTCTTAGCATACCTCTCAGTTTGTTGTTGGATTTGTCTTTTAATCCTCTCATGCATTTTCTTAACAAAATCAGATTTTGCCACCCCTTCTTTATGAATGAAATCAAAAGATGTAGGAAGTTGTAACAAATCCATAGGAGTGAGAGGATTAAAGCTATAAACAGCTTCCAATGGAGAGATCTTAGTAGTCCTATGAACTACTCTATTGTAGGCAAACTCAATATGGGGAAGGTATTCATTCCAAGATTTGTGGTTTCCTTTCAAAATTGCCTTTAGCATAGTAGACATAGATCTATTAACAACTTCAGTTTGTCCATCAGTTTATGGGTGACATGAAGTAGAGAAATTAAATTTAGTTCCTAGCCTTGACCAAAGAGTTTTCCAAAAATGGCTAAGGAACTTAGTATCTCTATCAGAAACTATGGTGCGGGGTATACCATGAAGCTTGACCACATCTCTAAAGAAAAGTCGAGCAATGTTGCTAGCATCATCCACTTTGTGGCAGGGTATAAAGTGTGTCATTTTGCTAAAACGATCTACCACCACAAAAATGGAATAAAAACCCCTTTGTGTTCTTGGGAGTCCTAAGACAAAATCCATACTTATATCTTCCCAAGGGGCTGAAGCAACAGGCAAGGGGGTGTATAATCCATGAGGCATTGTTTTAGACTTAGATTGTAAGCATGAGATACATCTATTACAATGCCTTTGGACATCCTTCCTCATATGGGGCCAAAAGAATTTCTCTTTTAAAAGACCTAGGGTTTTTTCTACCCCAAAATGACCCATTAATCCCCCTTCATGTGTTTCTTGAACAAGGAGTTTTCTTTGTGAACCTTGGGGAATACAAATTTTTCCTTCTTTAAACAAATACCCCTCATTCACATAGAAACCTCCTTGAGGTCTTTCCATACATTCAGCATAAGTAGAGGAAAACTCAGAATCTTGATTATACATTTCTGGAATGTGATCAAATCCAAGAATTTGGGCTCCCAATTTTGAAAACAAGGTGTGCCTTCTAGACAAGGCATCAGCCACCACATTACTTTTGCCCTTCTTGTACTTTATCACATAAGGAAATTGTTCCAAGAATTCCATCCACTTAGCATGTCTTTTATTCAACTTATGTTGGCCCTTCAAATATTTTAGCGACTCATGGTCACTATGAATGACAAACTCTTTGGACACAAGGTAGTGTTCCCAAGTTTGAAGGGCCCTAACTAAGGCATACAATTCTTTATCATAGGTGGGATAGTTGAGGGAGGCACCATTAAGTTTTTCACTGAAATAAGCAATTGGGTGCCCTCCTTGCAACAACACAGCACCTATTCCTACACCGGATGCATCACACTCTAGCTCAAAGGTTTTTGAAAAGTTTGGTAAAGCTAGAATGGTGCATTGGTGAGATTTTCCTTGAGTTGTTGAAAAGCAGACTCTTGTTTTTCACCCCAATTAAAAGATACATCTTTCTTGACAAGTTCATTGAGGGGTGAAGCCAAAGTAGAGAAGTTAGGAACAA
>Ga0214544_1009049_pt1 | contig 15960 bp, 6 predicted proteins | sample CNSS3metaG_FD_160074 | JGI IMG/M metagenome (GOLD analysis project Ga0214544, IMG submission 160074) | Root nodule microbial communities from cowpea collected in UCLA plant growth center, Los Angeles, California, USA - CNSS3 | ecosystem: Host-associated > Plants > Roots > Nodule | place: USA...
ATATATATATATATATATATATATATATATATATATATATATATATATATATATATATATATATATATTTATATATATATATATATATATTAAATATAACAAGGCCTATAGCCCACATAAATTACAATATTTTTTAAAAGATAAAACTATAGTGAGAGTTTAGCTCTCACTACTACTAATTTTTTTTTTTTTAAATAAAATGGGTGACAATGTATGAAGCGTGGGTTTGACCATTGGTTTTTTGAGATGGTTGTATTAGCTCTTGCTAAAATAAATTAGTAATCCTACTTTATGGAAGGACTCCTTTCCCACATTAAGTTGACACATAAACATCGATATTTTGCTCTTTGCGAGGGTTTTATTGGAACTTTTTTATTGTTTTTCTTGTAGTGGAAGTTACTCTAACAAGTAAATTACACTTACATATCTTGGATTTTAGTGTACTCATATTTCTTAAATTTTTGATAAAATAATTATTATTTCACTTCTAAATTTTAAAATACACAGATCTCTTTTGTATTTCTAATAAAATAACAAATAATGTATACCTCAAATTAAAGTATACATTTTTTTTCTATCGTATCATTTTTATTTATATTTAAATACTTTATTTGACTTATAATTTTGATACTAAAATTAAAGATCACACACATATTTTTCTGTTTTGTATTTTTGCTTATTTTTTTATTATTTGATGATTATACGATTCTATTTACTTTTATTAAAATTTGTTTTAAATTACGTATTTATTTTAATTTTAGGTTATCTAATAGGACTATATGTATTTTTTTTTTCAAGCCACATCCGACTCGATCTAATATTTTTTGACAAGCCATTTCTAATTTTACTTAAGTATTCTTTAAAAAACATTTATTTTTGGCCAATAATTAGGTATTTTTTTACCAAATAGTCATTTTGCGAAGATAATAGGTTTTTGTATAAAGTGATCAAGGATCACTAAGTTGTTTAGTAGGGAGGTTCACATCTAAAGACATATGTAGGATTGATGTTGTGCTCTAACTTCTTGTTTGAACACAATCAATGTTCTATCGTGAAACTTTTTATTGACGAGAGATTTAAGTAACATTTTGTATTATACAATTTAGTTTCTCTTTTTCTTCATGTTTTGGAATAAATTTATATAGTTTATGAAGAAAGCAGTTATTGTAAAATTCATTTCTAGCGGTTGAGCAACTTCAACTATTTTGAGTGCATTCTCTTTCATGTTAAGAACTTGATAATGATGGATGCATCTAATGCGCTCCATGTAGCAATAAACGTTCTTCTTCTTTTTGTAATATCCCAATAATTGGAAGTACTTATTTTCTTCTTGGATAGTGCACATTTCCTTGATTTATCTTAAATTGTAGTGCTTTGTGAAGTAGACAATTTTCGTAAATTTCACAATGCTTTGTTCAACAATTTGATGAAATGCTTTGCTCAACAATTTGATGAAGAGAAATAACTTTAGCTCTTTGTTCTAGATATTATGATGTAACTTGTCCTTTATCTAATGAACTTATTTTTGCAGACAAAAGTGATAGTCATTCCCTACAACATAAAATAAACATTTATATATTTTTTAGTCAGTACAAGATTAACTTACTTCAATGTACATATCATTTGAACATATTTGTATCATGTCAAAAAGAAAACATGATCGTACAATGTTGTATCATATATTAGATGAAACACTCACGTCTTACATTATTGGTTGCTAATATGAATCATTATTTATTAGACGAAACACAATCATGATTTTATACTTAGTTGTTTTTAACACTTAATAAAAATTATAATGTTATACTTTTTTAACATGTTCTTATTAGTCATAAACTAAATCACTCAATTTGTTTTGTAAAACCAATAACTTGGTAGTTAGAGCTCGACTATATAGACACTTTTGTGTTGAACAGCTACAATCTTTACCTACATTGTTTTGTCATTCACCTATTGTTTTATAATATTGATGAGATATTCACCTATTGTTTTATAATATGAACTTATAATATGAACCATAAACATGAATCGTTAATAACCACTCTTGCATGTGGTTTTAAATAAAATTATGTTTCTCTAAAATTTAAAGTATAAAACACTACTTGGTTTGATCTTAAAAATTGCAATTATATTCAATCTTCAGTATTATTTTTTCTAGAAAAATTAATTTGGAGATTTAGGTTTTGAAAAATAGTAAATAGTAAATTGAAATCATATAATTAAAGTGCAGAGAAATCAAATGCAATGTTAGAGTGCAAAAAAATTAAATTTCTCAAAAATTTAAAGGTGATGGAAAAGTAAAGTTGTTAAAATTTAAAGTGTAGTCAATTAAATGCAAAAAAACTAAAGTGCAGAAAATTAAAGTCTGATCAAATTAACGAGGAAAAATATTAAAGAGCAAGAAGAATAAAAAATATAAACACATCATCCACAAATTCAAGAAGAAAACCAAATCAAAGATCTTCTATTTGAATTGATCTTGAGATCGTGAATTGATTCTCCATACTTGAAGATCAAAGACAACGAGGAAGAAAATGCAATAAAAATGTAGCATAACAATAAAGGAAAATGAAAAGAAAAAATGAGAAGAGAAGAGTGAAAAGAAACTAAACTAAAACTCTAAAAATTTGCAAATGATTTTTGTTCTTCATTTTTAGTACATTGAACATCTTATGTAATCAATTAAAAAGGTAAGCTAATATAAGGTTCTCTTTATAATTTTCTAAAAGTCATAGAAAATATCACAAGAGTCTAAATCCAACCAATCATATAACCAAATTAAAGTTCTAATAGTGTAAGATCTAATACAAATGGAATCGGTCCAAAATGAATCTAAAAAACAAAGTTATGGCCGAAAAAATTAATGAAGGTCAAATGAGCTATAAATACAAAAGGAAAGTAAATTTGTTAATGAACCCAATTTATTATTAAAAAGTAAAAATGATTTAAAAACAAAAAATAAAATATTTAGAAAGTACAATCAATCACCATAGAATAAAACTATGTGTACATGGACGTAGCTTGCGTATGTGTCCAATGTATCTGACACAAATACTCCCGGGCCCGTTAGTGGCTTCAACAATGCAAGTTTTCATGGAATGATTCATATCACATTTGATTAATATCACATATTTTATTAATAGCCCGAATCACCCATTTTTAATTTATTAGAAGATTTTTTTTTAATATTATTATCTTTAATATTAACAACCCAATACTAACAATCCATGTAAACATAAATTTAAATAGATTTATTAATCATGTTTCTTTAACTTATTAATTTTTTTTATCTTCTTTAGTATTTCTTTCTTTAATATTAACAACCATAATAACATTAGATTTGAATATTTTTTTCTAAATTTATTAATTATAATTCAGTTTTGTTTTTTAAATTAATTTTTCAAATAATGATTACAATAAAAAATAATTTCAAATAAGATACAAGTTAAATTTTAAAATATTAAAGTGACATCATTATCTCATTATAACCAAATATGAAAACTGATTTATTTGTTATTTTCATATGATACTTAAGAATATGAAATTCACACAATTCTTATTTTTATGCCATAAACAAAAGTAGTGAGTTAGAATTTGAATTTATTAAACTATTTAAAAGTATAATTTGTCATTTTTAATTTATATATAGATTTTAATATATTTAGCATATTCAATTTAAATAATATTTATTAATAATTTTTCAATTGTGGTATGATTTGAAATAAATTATAATAACATAATATATATTTTTTATATATAAAATGAATCGTCGTATTAAAAATGTATTAAAAATGTGTTGTATTTATATTGTTTTTAAGATAAGATAAATCATGTATCAAATCATATACATGTTATATCTTATATTCGTATTGTATGTATACATAGGTTATCCGTGGTTAAAAAGAGTTTTCTTTTCTTACAAGAGATGTTTAATCTTCTCCAATGAATTCAGTACGACATACATAACATATGTTTGGAATCTCTTTTATCGAACTCTTCAAGAGTTTTCAACATAAAAGTACCAACAAAATTGAGAAATTTTCCAAAATGAAAAATAAATATACTTTTGTTTGAAGAATTCACTTTTCATATATGATACGATAGAATGTTTACATTCTTAATTAATTAAAAATTATGATATAAAATAATTTCTGAAAAAATTAGTAATTTCATTACACATGATTATTTATATTAAATATTTAGTTTGTAAACATTTTATATTAAATTTCAATTAAATTTCTTCTATAAACCTAAAACCAATATATAATAAAAGTTTATCAATAGTAATTAACATAAAATGATGTTAATTTACGTAAATAGATTGATATACTTTTTAATTTATGCAAAGAGATCATTTTTTAAATTATTACAAAATTAAGTGAAGTCGTAAGAAGATGTCGACTTTAACATACTTGTCAAAAATTATGTTGTCACGTGTGACGATTTCTACTTTTTTTTCAAGTGAAGTCTACACACTAATTACGACTTTAGTTTTTATATTTTATTTTTCAACTTAAATTGTATTAGGAGCAATGAATTTATATTTTTTCTAAGTGTGAAGTTGTCATATGCATGAAGCATTTAGTTTGTATTTTTTTAAGGGTCTTCTTAATCAGTGCCAGACACTGGTTAAGAATAATTAATACGTATGAAATCTACAAAAGTTTATAATTAATTGTAATATTAAATGAAATTTGACTTGATCACAATTAATACAGTTTTATTTTATTTAAAAGACAAGAATACTCACAAGTATTCTATAGTTATTATAATGTTTTATTTAATGATAAAAGTTAAAAAATAATTAAATAATAAATTAACAGTATTTTAATATTATTAAAAATTAAAATATAATTAAACATAAAATAGTTTAAATTAATAGAAAAACCAACAAAAATTAATATTAAACATCTAAAAATTTTACAAAAAAAAAAATAAAATAAAAATTAAAGTATCAATTTGAGATTTAATCGAGTTTCCAAAATGCTTATTTTGATTGCTAAGAGATTTTAAAGGATATTTTTGTCTTTATAAAATTAATTATATGCATTTATATTATTTTAATTAATAGAATTAATTATTTCAGCTTTCAATGTAAAAATGATAAAATCAATGAACATTTATTATTCCTTAACAAGTGCTTTTAGGATACTGGTCAGCATTTTCCTTATAATTGCGAACTTCTTTTTAATTTATTTTTATTGTTTATTTAATTTTTTTATTAATTTGTTTAAAGTAAGGTGATTTATAATTTTTATTATGTTATATTTTAATGATTTACTTTTTGGTTTTTTTTATTTAACTAATTTAATGTTTAGAAATAATTTAATTAATTGAATACATGATAAATGATAAAGATTATTATGGTAATAAAATTGAGATTAATTAATATAAAATATTTAATGGAGTGCAAATAAATAAATATAAAATGATACATCATTGTCTATATGGACAATTTTTCCAATTGTGACTTTCATTATGATAATAAGAACATTTTTTAGCGTACTCTTAGTTGATTGATCCATTTCATTATGGATACGAGTAATTGTTGGCCTTCCTGATGGTTTACGATGCATTTTAGGGTCTGGAATAAAGTTCAGACCCATATAGATTGACCACTTATCCTTATTTCAAAAAGGATGAAATAAATGTTTTGTAGACTTTACACAAGGTCAACAAATATTACGAATTGTAAGTGGCACTAGGAATAAATGACAATAATATGAGAACAAGGCAACCACAAAGCTTGAAACTCCCATAACCACACCACCAATCATTTAACTTAACAATGTATGACATTGGTCATCAATATAGTTGGGAAATTTTCTATCTCTTGGAAATTAACCAGAACATTTTCGATCATACCAATGCTTATGACACATGGTTGATCTTTGTTCATTTTTCTTGAGTAACAATGTGACATCTTCTGAGTATTAAGGTCCTACCCGTAACATGCATTAAGATTTTATTCCTCTTTCAACAAACCAAGAATTAGTTCTTTCAAATGTTTTTTTAACAAGAGCAGCAATCGACAATGAACGTGCTCCCTTTAAAATAGAGTTCATGCTTTCAGCTAGGTCGGTTGTCATGTGCCCATACCTCTTGCCTCCATCAAATGCTTGAGTCCACTTTTCTAGCGATATTTTATCTATTCATGAGATCGCTTATGGGAACTATGACCTCATAGCTAATAATTTTGCTTGAACAGTTGATTGTTTTATTTGATAACCTGGAAGAATATAGTCAATTAAATAATGTAAATGGTTTCAGATGGAATCTAATGTATACGTTAAAAAATTTGAATACCCATGTTAATTAGTTATCTCTTCAAATATGCATTTTTGACTCTTTTATTGAAGTTGGATGCAATATGTCGTATGCAATACACTGATTGTAGGCCTTCTGATGAGTTCGTATTTATGCCCTTATTTAATGTTTAATTTTGCATTTTTAATCGAATTATGTTCTTAAAAGATTGATTTAATTGAGATTTGTTATAATTGTGTTTATTGAACATGAAATACAAAAACATGTTAAAAATAGCTTTTTAGTTGCATAAATGTTCTTTCGATATTTTGAGGTGTGTTAGTGTAGTTGCAGCTAAGTTGAGCTCATTGAGGTGTGGAAATAAATGGATTAAAGCTTCATGACACCTTAAAGATAAATCCAAGAATAGAAAACTATCAAAATGACAAAAATCCAAGCTAAACATTTCAAGAAAAATGCATGAAAAGCTTGAAAAAGTGAAAAAGTTTGGCTAAGCCAAAAAGAAGGAACGAGCAACAAAATTTGGACCTTGCAGTTTTCTCTATCTTTTTTTCAGAAAAAGAGTTTTGATAATTCATAAATAATCATAAATATAACTTATATTTATAGTTGTTATGAATATCTAAAAATATTTAGAGAGATATAGCCAGTTTTCAAACTATTTGACAAATATAGTTAATTGATAATATCAATATCCGATATAATTAAATAAATTTATTATTTAAATATAACTGATAAATTATCACCTACTAATATTTGTATTAATTTTCCAAATCAGTCATTTGTAATCTCCTCCATTTATCTTCTAAATAATCCAATATCTTTAAGATATATTTGTTTGTTGTGAAGATTTAAAAAGATTTAGAAGATCTTGCCATATTTAAAAAGATTTGGTAGTTATTATCTTTTGATATTTTATGATATAAGTACATAAGATAATTATTTAAAAATATCAAATAAAGTATCTAAAGATATATTTTCCCCAAATTATCTTCTATCATAAATATTTATGAATTATCAAAGCCCTTTTTCTAGAAAAAAATAGAGAAAACTGCAAGGTCCAATTTTTGTTGCTTGTTTCCTCTTTTTGGCTTAGTCAAACTTCTTCACTTTTCAAACTTTTATTGCCTTCTTCATCTAATGCTTGACTTGGATTTTTGTGATTTTCATACTTTTCTATTCTTGGATTTATCTATAAGGTGTCATGAAATTTTAATGAATTTATTTTCACACCTCAATGAGCTCAACTTAGCTACAACTACACTAACACACCTCAAAATATTCAAAGAACATTTATGCAACTAAAAAACCAGTTTTAACATGTTTTTGTATCTCATTCTTAATAAACCCAATTATAACTAATCCTAATTAAAACAATATTGTAAAGCACAAAAACAAATTAAGAATCTAATGTTAAAGGTTAAATAAGGGCATAAATGTGCACTCATCAATAAGTTAGGTTGAGGTAATACATATTGGCACAAATTTTGGAAGAACCAAATCAACGCATCATTCGCCTTTCCTTCAATAATTGTGAATGTTAGAGGGAAGATGTTTCAATTACCATCCTGAGCAATTACAACTAATATAGTGGATTGATATTTTCCACTAGAAAAATGTTCTGTCTACTTGAACAACTGACTTACAATAATTAAAACGTTCAATGCAAGGTTTGAAAGCCTATAACACACGTTCCAAGAGGAAACAATATATCTCTTGTACACCATTGATAGTAATTGGAGAACTAATATACTTTACAATTGTTCTAGGAAGACTATCTTGCACTACTTGCAACCATCTCGAAAGCTCATTGTATGACTCCTCCCAATCATCAAACTCCATGGCAAAATACTTTCCTTTAGCCATCCATGCTTTCCTATATTGACGATATAACCAACCTGATTTTTTTATCTAAGCAATTAAAGTTTTGATAGGAATTACAGGATGATGAAGGATCGTCTCGGATTTGTGAGTGGAAATCGCGTCTTGGACATCAAGGGGATAAGAACCCTAGAATGAAAATCAATGAAGGAGAAGATGGGTGACGTCGAATCGATGGAGATACAGAACAGAAGGATACCACGCCACTTGGAGGAGATTTCAAGATAAGTTAAGAAGATCCACCACTTTGAATCAGAGATTCAAAGATAAGGATTGATGGTTTGAAGAAGAACCTCTAGACTTGAGAGAAAAACTCAAATTTTCATATACTCAAATTTGAATACAAATGTGTCTCACAAAGACTTATATACCATGAGCTTAAACACAAAAAACCTATAAGACCCGAGAAATTTAAATAATTAAATAATTAATTATTTAATAAATGCGGGTAGTAGAAGCCTTTAAGGCATTTAATGTAGAGTGCTATGACGTGAAAAAGTACTAGCTCAAGTGGTTGAGAGTACTTTGATTGTGTGAGAGGACTTGAGTTTGAGTCCTATGTATGCCAATTGTATGTTGTTGTGATAATGTAGTTCTAAGATTAGAGGAATTATCACAAACATGACTTGGTTGAGTTGGTTGTGCCTTGACTCTTGAACTATAGGGGTGTGTGTTAAAATACTTGTGGTCTGAATGTGAAAAGGTGGGAAAATCCTAGAGGTAATGAGCAGCCAAGGGAGTTGGGAAAAACAACCCATAATGGTCTATGAAAGGCAATTATAGACATTAAAAAGGGTATTTTCGTTTTTTTTTTCATTAACTATAATTAAGGATCATATAAAAAGACAAAATAAGGCAAATAGGAGGGTTTTGAGACTGAAAAACCTAGAGTGCTAAGAGGAGGACTAAATTAAGAAGAGAAAAGTGAATTGGCTTGAGAGAAGAGCTACTTTTTCGTGCGAGAACAAATGAGGGTTTTGGGTAGCACAAAGCTAAGGCTAAAAGACCAATTGGAGCAATGAATTTTAGGTTAGGGGAGCTCTTTTCGGTATCTATATACATGATTTGTAATATTTTCTTGTATTCTGCATTATGCAATGAATAATTGTACCTTTGATATAAAATTTTCGTGCTCTATTCGTTGTTATGGAGTTTTGATTGTGTTTGTTGTTATTTGAGCAAACCCCTAAGTTTGTATATGAATATGCTAAGGGTTTCTGCAATGCACGAATTGGTAAGGCTTAATCTCACGTTTTGGGGGTCTAATTGTGTACATAACTTGTGCTTGTGAATGGTTGTCCAAAATAGATTATTGGTATGTTGGAATGAAGAATTTGAGACTTGGAATTATGGTCTATGTGCATGAACAGAGGGGAGTTTCTGCTATTCTCGCTTAGGCGAGCAAGGTCGCTCAGGTGCAAATAGCAGAAAACAAAACCTGGTGTTGTTCGAGCATCTCGCTCAGGTGAGAGCATCTCGCCTAAACGAGGAATTGAGAAGTGGTGAGGTCTTGCTCAAGGATCTCTCTCAGGCGAGTAGCTCATGTTTTGGGCGACTAAGCATCTCGCCCAGGCGAGTGATTCTCGCCTAAGCGAGAAATCGCGAAGGGATGCCTGTTGTTGTTCGACTCGCCGCCTAGGTGAGGGAAATTGTTGTTGAGCGAGGGATGATCTCAGCTAAGTGAGTAGGGCTCGCTCAAGCGAGACCTTGCGTTGAGCTTTTGAAGCACACTCGCTCAGGCGAGAAATATTAGCTTTAGCGAGACAAGCCTAGTCGCTCAAGCTAAGCCCAAGCGAGTTTAATGCAGATTGTGTGTGCAATACGTATTGATGCGAACGTGGATCAAGAGATGTTGTGCCATGAGCGGGTAGGTTCATGGATGGTGGTTAACATGTGATGGTATGAGCAGGGAGGTTCATACTCAATTACTCTCCTGTGGGGATACGAGCGAGGTAGGTTCATATGTTCCGTGCTCATAGTTGATTGATGTTGCATGTGGGGAGGTACATAGCTGGTGGATCATATGGGTTGGACTACGAGCAAGTAGGTCCGTAGAGTAGGACTACGAGCGGGAAGGTTCGTAGAGGCAGAACCACGAGCGGGCAGGTTCGTGTGAGCATCATAAATCTTGAGTCCATGGCTAACTTTGTTGTTGAATTGGAGGTTGAAAAGCCTTGGGGGTATTAAGGATTTGACCATGGTCTAGCTGTGATAATATAGTTGGGTGTTTTTATATTATTTGATTGATATGTTTCTTATATTCTTTTGAGCTCACCCTTTCTGTTTGTGTATGGCGATGATCGTGTGATACGTTACACGGGAGCAGATGATGATACAGGTGATGCTGAGGGTGTTCAGGCGATGGAGTGAGGGCTACTTGGGAGTAGAGCTAGGGATATTTTTTTACTATGTTTTATTATTTCATTTGGAATATTGGGACTTGTAATACTTTTGGTTAATTTCAATTAAATCTTATCGCATTGAATATTAAATTCCTGCGTTTTGGGAATAATAATATTACGATGCTTTAGATTCATTTTTTCCACATTGTTTATTTAATTAAGTAATAATTCTTAGGGATGTTACAAAACCCAACACGACTAAAAGTCTGATAAAGCCCAAACACAAAATTACAAACTAAATAGTTCCTCTTCTATAAATCAAAGCTAATTCGAGATCCTTGTGAAGGTCTTGAGCATGCTTCCATTAATTTTAGCGCTTTATTACCTACAAACAAACACACAAGCATAAGTGTTGAAAGTATGTAGAATCAAAATAGACTAAAACAAAATGCTATATAAATTGCGATTTGGATCCTAGGAGTAGTCAATCTCTTATTATCAAGGTGCTTGGAGATTGTCCTTTAGGATCAAAGACAAACCTGCAAAACACACCAGAGAGTTTCAACGCAATTGTTCTAAGAACAATGCAACAACAAAGAACAACACTCATAAATCATAGAAGAAAAAGAGAGTCTTTGAATAGGTTCACTGCATGACAAACAAACAAGGCCAATATTACAAATAAGTTCACGTGTTTCCAATCTTGTTTCTTTTTTTTCTATCATCTTTTCTTCACTCATTGCTTAGGTCATTGCTCTTTAATGTATTTTCAATCAGTAAAATTCTTTTTTTTTTTACAAAAAATAAAAACCCTTATAGGTGAAAATAATCTGATTAGTGATATTATATTTATAAGGGAAAAATATATTTTTTCCTAAAGTATTATGTAAAATTGAAAACAATCTTTGGTCGAAACTTATGCATTGGTCCCTATGCTTTTAAAACTATTTTTTTTATCCCTATTTTTTCAACACCATTAAAATTTAGGAAAATGATAAAGTGACTCCATTTTTTGACCCCTTTCATTACTACCTGAGGTGGCATACAGACATGGCTAGGTGAGGTGGCTTTTATTTTTAAAATTAATATAATTTTAAAAAAAATACGGAGGCAGAAAGTGGTGGGAAGTGAACAACTCGACTTTCCCACTTTCACTTTCTCTGGAGTCTTTCTATGTTTCTCTCCCGCGCACATATACTCTTATTCTCTTCTCACCCCAACAAAAATTTTTGTGTGAAGTTTGTAAGGATTTTTACGAAGGAAGATAGAAAACGAAGACGGAGAAAGGGTTAGGGAGAAGAGGTGAAGAAGTTTTTCGGATTGTCTCTCGCATCCAAAGCTTGAAAGAGTTAGGGAGAAGAGTTTTTGGTTTTGTTGACGAAGGTTGTTTGTCTCTCTTGTAGAGTACGAAACGACGTGAGGGAGAAAAGGTGAAGGTGTTGTTGACGAAGGCATTTTTTGTGTCACGCAGAGCACGACAGGGAGTTACATTGCAATTTCTTCAATCAGTGAGGTGAAACAGCTCCTCCATTGGGTTTGGGGGTGTTCAAACATTGTTTTCGAAGGTTGCAACTCTAAGAACGACGATGGTTGTAAGACATTGGAGGTATGGAGAATTTTTTTTACTTGCATTAGGGTATGTTTTAGTGTTTAAAACACCCAAAATTTTGATTTTTTTTTCATTTGAACTAGATGATTGTTGATTCTAGGTTTCTGTTTGTTGTGTTTGTGTGAGTATCTACTTATGATGGAGTTGGTTAGGTTTACTTTGGATGTGAAATTAATCGAAGTTGAAGTTGAAGTTTTTGATGAACCAAGTACTTTAATAGGTTGTGAATACCGGTTTTCTGAATAGGTTGATCATAACTGTTTGATTTTTTGGTGATGACTTGTGTGCACACAAGTGATGACTCTGCTGCATTTTTTGCAAGCATGTGGTATCACTCAATTTTTTAAACTTTCGTGTTATAGCAATGACAACTTGTGAATGCGGTGATTAACTTTGGTGCATCTGTGTTCATTTCTAAATATGTTTTTCATGTTTTTGCATAACCAAGTTGATTAAAATTGTCTGATTTTTTGCTTATGACTTGTGTTCACACAAGTGATGACCTATGTTGCATTTTTTGCAAGCATGTGGTATCACTCAATTTTTGGAACTTTCATGTTATAGCAGTGACAACTTGTGAATGTGGTGATTAACTTTGGTGCATCTATGTTTTGTTCTAAATATGTCTTTCATGTTGTTTCATAGCCAAGTTGATTAAAATTGTTTGATTTTTTTGTGATGACCTTTGTGCAGACAAGTGATAACCTCTACTGCTGAAACATCCCTAAGGAATATTACTAATATTTAATAATTAAAAAATCTGAAATATAAATAAACCCTGCATTTAATATAAAACAATTTCCCAAAAATACGGGAAATTTAAAACTTTAATATACATGTCATAAAACCAGGAGTCCATAATTTTATAAAAAAAAAACAATATTCACATGGCTCCCAAAGGATTACATATTTATCTCAAAAAGTAAAATAACAACATATAAACAAAATCCCTAGCTATCCCTCGCTCCGAGTCTATGCATGTCCTAGTCCACCTATCAAATCATCTGCTCCTGGATAACAAGTTATCCGATCATCGCCACACACACACAAAAAGGGTGAGCTATGCACAATATATATAAATAGATACATGAAATAAATATGCCGCCCATCCCAAAATAACATGACCAAAATTTCACAATTTGTCAAATTACCCAACCATGACCTTATAGTCCTTCATAAGGCATGTGCATGAACTAGGTCTTGGGATTTCCCTGTACTCCCATGAAACTAACTCATTCGTGGTCCAACCCTATGAGCCTATCCCGCTCATAGTCCCGCCCTACAGACTCCTCGTCTATAGTAAATCATCCAAGTCTCCTCAACTTGGACCCTGGCACGCACGCAATCACCATACTATGGACTCCTCGCCCAATAGTAGCCGACGGGAACATATCATTTCCTTGCCCATCGTGCGCTTAACACATGTAATCACCATACTAAGGACTCCTCGTCCATTAGTAGCCGATGGGAACTCAACCAGTTCCATGCCCATCATGTGTCCCACCATCAAGCACATCCCAGACCCCTATTGGACTTAGTCCTTCAAGCCTAAATGCCACACCACATGCATATACTTCCTATACTTAGGAAAAGGTAGCCAAATTAACACACACGAGCAAACATAAACATAGTAATTCGCATAAACTCGCTTAAGCTAGGGACTCTCGCCCAAGCTAAACCCTCAGTCTCGCTTAGGCTAGTCCACCTCGCCTGAGCGAGCTTAAAATAGTGGCTTCTCCACGTTGTCTCGCTTAGGCGAGATCCACTCGCCCGGGCGAGTCACACTTTCGCTCAAATAATACACACACCTCGCCTGGACGAGGATTCGACGAGAAATGCATCAATTCAACTTCGTGAACTCGCTTAGGCGAGCCACTCTCGCCTAGGCGAGAGTGTCCATAGCTCAGAAATCAAATCTTCTCGCCTGGACGAGAAGTCGTGCTCAAAATTGTGCAAGTTTCCATCGCGACCTCGCTTAGGCGAGCCACTCTCGCCTAAATGAGAGTCTCTGTCGCTCAACTCCAACACAGGTCGCCTGAGCGAGCAGCGCGACCCAAGAACAGAAACAAGATTCTGCACTTCTCGCTTAGGCGAGATGGCTCGGTTGGGCGAAACTTGCAGAATTGGTCTCTGTTCACGCACCCAATTCACCACAACCAAGACCAAACCACATTCCAATTCATGCCAAATAATGGAGAAGCATGCACCAAACATGTACACATAATTCAGACCCAAAATGATCATTATAATTTTCGTTCGCAACATGATTCGCACTTATAGTACCCCAAAACCCTCAGTCAATTCTTGTAAAACACCACAAGGCTTGGTACCCAACATACAATCCATAAATTCCCAATTACAGTGCGTAAAATGCCAAAACTCATACCACATGGAATCCTATTAAAGGCAAAACGCAAAAATCACAAGCAATATAGAAATACTCATAAAATCAGCACCCTTAACCTAGAATTATTGATCAAAATAGAGAGATGAATGACCCGTGATTCACAATTGCCTTCTTGCTTCAGCCCTTGCACACCCAAAACTCAACTCACACTCTCAATCTCGTGCTCCTCTCTATACCAATTCAAAACCCTTCCCTTTACCTAAAATTGGGCTTTTATAGGTGTCTTTAAGATGGGTTTTAAAAACTAAAACAAAACTGGGCTTAATTGTGGTTTTAATTTGTCTTCAATTATTTGGTGGTTTTCCAACCCTCTTGGCTGCCATTCTGCTAGGTTCTAGCTACCTTTCCACATTCATCCCAAGCTAAGTTTAGTAAAAATAAAGGTTAAGTTCTATCTACCAAGGTTTGAACTCGTGACCCTCCACTCATAATGCCAAGCACAACCACTATGCCAATTCACATTTGGTGATACACTCCAATCAATATAAGTTTACATTACCAATTCCATACTCATATATATTATTAAAAACCAATAATAAAACAACAACACATAATTGGCATGCATAAGACTCGAACCCAAGTCCTCTCACACAATCAAAGTACTCTCAACCACTTGAACTAGTACTTTTCCACATCACATCAAACAATAATTAATGCCATAAAGGCGCTTTACATTTATTAATTAATTATTTATTTAATTAATTACTTTTCACGGGTCTTACAACTGCAGTTTTTGCAAGCATGTGGAATCACTAAATTTTTGAAACTTTCATGTTATAGTAGTGACAACTTGTGAATGTGGTGATTAACTTTGGTGCATCTGTGTGCAGCCCAATGTACAACCTACTGACACTACCAATGCGGGGGATATATTGTAGATAATGGTTCCTCAATCCACCAATATTCCATGTTTTGAGGTTGGGGAGAGCTCCAAAGTTGGATCTTCTGTTCCAAATAATATATCACTTACATAATTCATGATTGTTTAATGTCTTTAATTTTTGTGCTATTTACTTTTAACTTTTGGGTTTATGTTGTTAATTTCTACTTTTAATTTCATGACACTATGTGTTTGGAAGGATGTACTACATCTATGGTATTAAACTTATTTTGTGCACTTTGGTATCCATGTAACTCAATGTCACTCAAACAATAGACGTTATGAGGTTAGTCCACACCTCAAACAAGACATTCATTTCAACTCTGGAAATATTATATGGTTATGTATGTACTATTAAATGTTGACCGGTGATAAAGATTTTGCATCCCCTCCAAAATTTGTGCTATTTTGCATCCCCTACCAATCAAGTATTAACTATTGACCTACACTGATGAAGGATTATCTTGTTTCCTTTTAGAGTTATGAATATGGTGAAGTTGTTTAAGAAAGCTTTTTGAAAATTCCCACTGGACATTAAGATAGCATGCTATCTAGATGTGAAGGTTCATTTCTC
>Ga0214544_1009054_pt1 | contig 15947 bp, 12 predicted proteins | sample CNSS3metaG_FD_160074 | JGI IMG/M metagenome (GOLD analysis project Ga0214544, IMG submission 160074) | Root nodule microbial communities from cowpea collected in UCLA plant growth center, Los Angeles, California, USA - CNSS3 | ecosystem: Host-associated > Plants > Roots > Nodule | place: USA...
TATATATATATATATATATATATATATATATATATATATATATATATATATATATATATATATCATCCTTATACTCAATTGAAAAAAATTCAAATCTTACTCATACATGTAGTGAGTCAATGTAGGAATCTTGATGAAGGGATTCCTTGTCAAAACTCAAACAAGTTTATTCATCCCTATATAACATTAATGAAATAATAAATAAAAATATTTAATGTTGGAAAAAAAATATACACATTAATGAATAATTAAAGTAACAGAACAAAGATTCATTATCTTTCATGAAATATTAAATAAAAATATTCATACTTGTGTAATACATTAACGAATAATTAAAACAATTATGTGCACGTAGAACAGGACATAGGATGATGTGTGAGTTTTAATATTTCATTTTTAAATAAAAATTCATCTTTATTTTTGTCTCTTTATTCAATAGTTATATAATTTTTGTCTCAAAAATTTTTTTTTGTCTCATCATAATTTTTTTGGAGTAATAGATACAAATATACTCTCACACCCTCTTTATTATTCCAAATATTGATTAAATAGTTTTTACAAAATTAAAAAAAAAGCTAAATATAATTTTATTAAGAATTTAGTTTTAAAATATATACAATTTATTTTCTTCGATGTTAAATATCATAAAAGAAATTTTAATTACAAAAATACATCATCACCGTAGTAAAAGAAAAAAAAAGTAAATCATCAAATGTGTGTTTTGAAAACAAATTGATTCTATGAAATTGAAGATTTCATTTCATGAATGCAATAGATCATATGAACAAAACCATACAAAGAAAAAATGTATAATCAATATTGTAATGAGAGAAAAAATATCTTAGAAATTTAAGTAAAATTGGTGGATATCAAACAATTTGAATCATCAAGTATTTTTTAGCAAAACATAGGTTCAACAAATGATACAAAAACTAAGGATCAAATAGAACAATAAAGATAAGATTTTAGGTTACCTATAAAAGTAAGGATTTACGTGATAAAATAATTGAAAATTGAGATTCAAATATTATAATGTGAAATAATAAGCAATAAATAAAAATACAAAAAATGAGTAATCAAACGTGTCTTAAAAAATTTGATTCAATGAAATTGAGGGTTGTGTTTCTTGTAATGCAATACACCATTTGAACAAAATTACAAAAAAGAAAAAAAATGTGTAATCAATCTTGTGATAAGAGGACATTACTTTGAAGATCTAAATGAACTTTGTGAATTTTAAATAAGTTGAATTTTTTTTTGAGAGAGAATAAAAGAAATTATATAGCTAATGAAAAGAAAAAAAGGGTTATAAAACTAAGTACCAAATAGAACAATGAATATATTTAGTAATTTAAAATAAGAACGAGTATGAAAATGACTATAGTATTGATATGGTGTCATTATAATTTAAAATAAATAAATATCTAGAATTCCTATTTTGTTTCTCCATGAAAGTTTTTTATAGTAAAGGGTGTAGAAAATTCTATAGTAGAGCTTTAATTTGAGAAGCTTCTATAAGAGAGTATAGATCTCTCCATTAACACCTATAAATACATCTTGTATTTGGCTTTTCAAGTACGAAAATTTGAGTTCTCTTTTCTACTTATCACCTTTTCCTTTAACAAAGTGGTATCAGAACTAGGTTTGATCTAGAGAGTTGAAAGGAAAAAAAAATAAACTTAAGAGATGGCAAGCAATGGATATATTACCTTCCAATTTCCTCACCCTTACAAAAGAAAATTATGAAAAATGTTGTCTTCGTACGAAAGCATTAGTAGGATTTTAAGGTGTTTGGGAGATTGTATAAAGAGGCTCTTTGGAGCCACAAGATGAAGATAAATTATCTTTAGATGACTTTGTTGAAAATAATGAATAAGGATCAACAAACCCTTACTCTCATCCATCGATGTTTGGATGACCACATGTTTGAGAAGATTGCCTACGCTACTACTTTGGAGGAAGCTTGGAAGATTTTGGAAAAATCCCTCTAAGGTGTTGACAAAGTGAAGAAGATAAGGCTTCAATCATTAAGGAGTGACTTTGAAGCTTTGGATATGAAGAAATCCGAATCAATTTCAAATTATTGCTCAAAAGTACAAGTGAATGCTAATCAATTGAAGAAATATGCAGATAAAATATAAGATGTTTGTGTGATAGAGAAGATCCTTCATCCCTTGACCCTAAAGTTCAATTATGTGATATGTTTGATTGAAGAGTCCAAAGATATTGACTCTATGAGTCTTGAAAATTGGAAGGTTCTTTACAAGCTCATGAAGAAAGAACGAAGAGGTGACAATAAGAGCCATTATAGCAAGTCCTAAAATCTCAAGCTTCTCTGAAGAATAATGGAGGATTTAGGAGTCAATGAGGATGTAGATGAGGAAGAGGACATGGTCGTTAACAAGGAGGAAGAGGACATGGTCGTGAACAAGGAGGAAGAGGACATGCTCATGCACAAGGAGAAAGAGAAAATGATAACAATGATTCAAACAAGGAAGAAAGAAGTTCTTCATCATCAAGAGCCTGTGGAAGAGAAAGAAGAAGAGGTCATGGTTCTTTTCAAAATAATATGATAAATCTAAAGTTGAATGATACAATTGTCATAAGCTTTACAATTTCTCTTGGAAATTTCATCTCAATGACATGGAAGAAAAAGAAAATCTTGTTAATGAAGAAGAAGACCTAACAATTTTACTAACACTAACAGGTGAAGATAAGGACACTTGTTCGTGGTACTATGACAATGGTGCTAACAATCACATGTGTGGATACACAGAAAATTTGTGGAGCTTAATGAGAATGTGAATGGAAATGTGTCTTTCGAAGACTCATCGAAAGTTTGAATTGAAGGAAAATGTACAATTCTAATATCTTTCAAAGATGGAAGTCATAAGTTGATTGATGATGTTTATTATGTGCCTAAATGGAAAAGCAATATTTTGAGTTTAGGCCAAATTTTTGAAAAAGGATATGAGATTCTCATGAAAGATGAATATTTGTGGCTTAAAGATCAAAATTAAAATTTGTTTGCTGAGGTCCTTATGTCAAGAAATAAAATGTTTATCTTGAATCTAAAAATTATTGAAGCTAAATGTTTGAAGGTGAGTGTGCAAGGTAAAGTATGGTGTTGGCACATGAGATTTGGACACTTAAACTTTAGAGCCCTTAAACTTTTGGGAGAAAAATAGATGGTGAATGGGATGTCTATAATCAATAATCCTAATTAATTGTGTGAAGCATGTCTTCTTGGAAAGCATGCGAGAAAAAGTTTTGCGAAAGTAGTTGCCTCAAAAGCAACTAAGCCTCTTCAACTTGTACATGCCGATGTATGTGGTCTAAGTGATCTACCTTCATTAAGTAAGAATAAATATTTCTTACTCTTCATTGATGATTTATGTAGGAAAGCATGGGTGTACTTTCTTAGACAAAAGTAAAAAAATTTTGTTGCTTCAATAATTTCAAGGCTCTAGTTGAAAAAAAGAGTTGTATCAAATACCACTCCTTATCATTCACCTACCCCATCATCTACATCTCATGCCGAAGAAGAAAGTACAAGTGAAATGCTAAGGAAGACATGAGATATACGTGACATTTATGAAAGATTTGATGAAGTCACTTATAATATTGAAGAATTATATGCCTTCAAGTAGATAGTGAGCAAATATAATGCTATCCTAGGCTTCTGCTATTTCTATATGTTTTCTTTTCTCATTTTCCTTTTTTTTCCTCCTCTTTTTTTTTCGGACCTTTTTATTTTGTCTTTTTCCCTATATAACCTAAAATTTCAAATTTTTCCTTTTTTGAATCCAAATATTTAACATAAAAAAATAAATCTTTTCATTAATTTTAAACTATGAAAATAAAAGGATAATGATTTTTCAATTTTATCCCAAAAAAACAACAAATACACCCTTTTCTTAAAAAAAATCCAATAATTATTTTCCGTGTTTGAGGATAGATAAATCTTTGATTATATGTCTCTTCGAAAATCCGATTGTTGGGAATGGTGTCTTAAAGTTAATTATTATTATTTTCAATATCTCCAACATCATTATAAATCTTGTATTTATTAAAAAAATTATGTTTATTAGTCAAAATGACTACACGTTTGACCTTCCTAGTTGTATTGTTTTAAGAATCGTGTTTCTTTTAATAGACTTAGTGTTCTTTCAATTTATTTATTTTCTCATTCGTATAAGTTGTTATTGCGTCAAATAATTTTTGGTGCATTGATAATGATTTTCATTCTCAAATTTGTGTTGACAGTTGGATTTTTGGTGATATAGACAAATACAATGATAATTCTTTTTTATAGTTACTTTTATTCTAAGTACAAAAAATGTAGTGAAAGTGAGAATTATAGTTTTAGTTTAATAACTAGTACAAATGATAGTGATTCTAAGAATCTCCATGAAAGCAAAAAATTGATGCATTTGTGCATTGAATGCGAAAATTGTTATGAATTAAATTATAAAAAAATTGGAAATATGAATATTTTTTAATAATGTGGATATCATTTGAAAATTGAGAGTTTAGATAGAATTGAATTTTCGATTAATGCGGGTACTTGGAATCCTATGGATGAAGACATGGTTTTGTTAGATTTGATGCACCAATATTTCACAACCAAGAGGGGGGGGGGTGAATTGGTTTTTCAAACTTTTAATTTGTTCTTACACTTGAAAAACAGTTTTTATAAAATCTTTAACCAATTGATAAAAAGAGTTTAAGAATGCATATTGTTCAACCTTTATACCTAGATAAAATTAAAAGAGAATGAAAGAGAGCACAAGAGACAACAAGATTTATACTGGTTCGATTCAAACGAATCTACATCCAGTCTCTAGCTTTCCTTACTAGAAATTTTACTATATCAACAAGAGAAGGAATACAAGAAACACCTATGCAATTCCTAAACTCTAAAACCACACTTTCTTGAAAACACCCTTTCAAGAAATGTGCAAACTGTAATGCTCCAAGCAATTACACACAATTACCACAATCATAGTGATAACACACAAAATTTCAGATTCAAGAAACTACAAGAAACTAATACAAAAACAGTGACAGTAATGGAACAATAACACCTGATTTAGTACACAGCTTTGGTGTCAATATTACACCCTCTTCATTTGATCTTGATGATCATTCTTGATGAACACTTAAGCCTTTGTTGCAGAATTTGCTCCAAGAAGATATTCCACACTTTTCTTTTTTCTTTGGGTTGAACAATTCTGAAAACAAAAGGTGTAGTGATCTTGATTTTATAAATCAACTGTTGTCAGCACGAGCCTAGTCAACTACATCCGTTGGCTAGTCGACTATCGGGGCAGCAAATTAACAGTTTCAGGATATTACACACATGTCACGTTTAACCATTGTCATGCTATTATGGACATCATAAAAAACTTTTCAGATACACTTAATCAACAACAGGTTTCTCTAGATGCCATTGAATTTCATTTAGAAGAAAAACCTTATAAATATCGTATTGATTCTTATGAAAGAAAAACATGATTAATTGAGTTGTTCAAACTGGGACTGTTGGTAAGGATGAATTAATACAACAGGGACAAGTAAAGTAAATGGTATTTTTGTAGCAATTGGTACCATGGATTTTAAGTTTATGGGAGGTAGCATGAGATTTGTAGTAGATGAGAAAATCATCAGTTAGAATATGCTACTAATAAACTTTTACCTCTTATTCTCGTATGTTCATCTAGAGGAGCGAATAAGCAAGAAGGAAGTTTGAGCTTGATGCAAATGGCTAAAACTTCTTTGGCTTTATATTATTGTCAAATAATTCAAAAATTATTCTATGTATCGATATCTGCATCTCTTACTAGTAGTGGGGTGACAATAGTTTTGGCATGTTAGAGGATATCATTATTGTCGAACCAAATGCTTATATTGCATTTGCTGGTAAAAGAGTAATTAAACAAACATTGAATGAGATAGTGTTAGCATAAATAGCCTTGATGATTTGGTGCTTGAAGATTTGATGAAGATACATGAAGTCATTGCCTTGGAACGATGCTTATATTGATGAAGATGTGAAGATTTGATGTTTCACGTGTTGATCAAGTCTTGTGTGTGTGCTCTCTATCTGGTTTATTCATGAAGAAAATAAGCTTGAAGATTGGAGTTCATATTGTAAACTTTTTAGCATTGTATAGATGTATAAGGTCTTGGTTGTGTCTTTTAATTTGTGAAATGTTTTTCAACAGGTTGAATGGTGCCTTTTAATCTATTGGATGGCTTTTTACTAGATTAAAATGTTTGTTATAGTAGTTTTAATTGTTACATATTCAATTAGTTGATTTATTTTGGAATCGATTGATTTCACTTAAGTTAAATGAAATCAACCGATTGATTTGAAAATTAACCTATTGAATTTTGTAACAATTTGACTATAAAGTTTATTTTTCTCGAGGGAGAGGAAGAACAACCATTTTTAGCACGAAAACTTTCTGGAATCAGTGGAATACTCTCTCTTTCGTGATCATACAAATATGCAACTGTTGAAGATTGATCTTGGATCATTCTTGGAGCTTTTGGCTTGGTTTTTGAAGCTTGGAGGAAGAGGTTTGGCAGGCTAGGTTGTGCCACCACTTAGGTTTGATCTTTCTCAAGCTTTTGGGTTGTGCCTGGTGGTTTTCCAAGTTTGCAAGGGTAGTCTTGTTGTGCTTGTGTTGATTATTGTATGATTCAAGAATCATTGGTTGTAGTTTTTGCATATTTTGAAATTGTAATCTTGTAAACTTTGTAAATATTTTGAAATAGTGCAAAGTCAAGCTCAGGTTGCCATGAGTAACTGGATGTAGCTTAAATTGAGTGAACTAGTATAAATATCTTGTGCATTGTTGTTGTCTCTAACTCTTTTCATTTGTTTAACACTTTAAAGTTTACAGAAATTTGAATTGAACCATCTTTTTTATATTCTTGTGAGTTCTAGCATGATCTGAAGCTTTGCTCATGTTTGTATAACTCATTTGAATCAATCTTGTTTGATCTTTCATGTTGTTTCTGGTACACAAATTCATATTTTTGCAATTTTCTCAATTTTTCAGTCGACTATTTTTGTGATTTAATCTGTTGAATAACATAGTACTATATCTGTTTCATGAAATCAATCGATTGTCTCTGTTTTTGATCGGTTGAAAGTGTGCAGTTTAGCAAATTTTGCATTGTCATTTCCTGGTTGATTTGATTCAAGTGAAAATTGTTTTAGGCTTTTAAAAGTCACCTTATTTTTTATTTAGCCATCAACCCCCCTTCTTGGCATTTCAATCATTTCAATACTTACAAATAGTGCCCGAAGATTCACAAGTAGTTGAGTATTTATTCCATAAGGTTTTAATTGATTCAATCATACTGTGTAATCTTAAAGGAAGTTGTATCTAGGTTATTTCAATTCCATAATTTATTTATTTTTGACTACAAATGAAAGAAATTATGGAATTGAAATAAAAAATCAAAAACATACATGATCAAAGTAATAAAATAAAAGAATAATAAGAAATACTAAGAATAAGAAAATGGTATATTATGATATATATTGGCTTAACTATAAACACTAGAATTCCTATATACTAAGCATTAAGATATAGGAATTCCAGTGATTATAGACTGTCTTTTAACAATGACTTATTTATTTCTTCACGAGCCACTACATTTTGAGGGTGTCGTGGAAACTTGCCATGGAAGAGGAGATCAATTCAATGAAGAATAATGATACTTTGAAACTAATAACTCCTCCCAAAAGTCATGAAACAATTAGAGTAAAATGGGTGTACAAGGGTAAAAAGAAAGCTAGTAGAATGGTGAAAAAAAAAATACAAAGCATAACTTGTTGTAAAAGGCTACAAGTTTGCATAAGCACTAGTAAATAATACGGTATTTTATGATTAAAGCAAGGATATAGACACAAGATTTCATTTCATAAGAATTCATTTCTAGAAAGGAAGTGGATAACTATGGTGAGAGTTATGCATCAAACAAGCACCAAAGGTCAAATTTTATGCAGAAAAAGTTTTCCCTTCATTCTGCAGAATTTCAGCAAAATTGTTCTGCATAATTTTAAAGGATTTATGATTCTCTATTCTCCTTTGTGAGATCTCATTGTAGTGGCACAATAACAAATTTCCAAACAAGAAAAAGGATTATGTTTGTCTTAAATTTACCTCTTGTTTGAGATCTTTGTGAAAGCAAACCACAAAATGAAAATTACCACTTTACAAAATGCAAAACTCAAACCATATATGTTTGAACTTTACAAGCTATGTATATATTCACAAAAAGAATGGTAGATCAACTAAACACTTCAACTAAATATTCGACAACAATGCCAAAAACTTGATGATTGTTTCACAACAACCATTTCTCAGCAAGTGCATTGGTGCGTAGTTGATAGCCTCCTCCTCAAGCTAGCTTAGGCCAAAGCTTGAAATGGTGACTATGGTGGATGGTGGATTCATGGAAGCTTGATGTTAAGAGAAAATGGCTATCATTTGGTGATTTAATGGTGGAATGAAGGTTGTTTATGGAGCTCTAAGAGAGGTTAGGTCAACTCTAGAGAAATGGGTGCTAGAGGGACCTTTTGGGATGCTTTAATAAGTGACTAAGAGAAGAAGTATGACTAAAAAATAATTTTGGCAACATAATATTTTCATTCTCAAAGTGAGAAATACATGGGGGGACACCTCAATTTATAGAGTAAGGTGTCTCCAAAATGGTCCAAACCCTAAAATGCTTGACATGTGGCAATCCTCACTCTCACAAAATGAACCACTCATATGTTGCCATATGGAAAGCTACTTTATGAAAAGCCTCTCCTATAGGACAATGACACATGGTCACTACTTTTGTAAGAGAACTCTCCATTAAGGGGTGAATGAGAGCTTGACATGTGGCAATCCTCATTTTCACAAAATAAACCACTCATATGTTGCTATGTGGAAAGCTACTTTATGAAAAGCCTCTCCTATAAGACAATGACACATGGCCACTACCTTTGTAAGAGAACTATCCATCAAGAGCTTCCCATGTGGCATGTGTGGGATACCCTTCCTAAGCTTGCTTAAGTTAGGCGCAAATGATGCTCCCTACTTAAGCAAGATTGTTTTTAAAATCCTATACTACATGGCCCTTAATACAAGGCCTTTAAAGGAGAACCTACACTACATGACCCTTAATACAAGGTCTAACAATGCTCCATGATGACCCAAGTGAAAAGGAGTTTACCTTCACCTTGACTAGATCTTGCTAACTCTTCTTGAATTGTGGCTCAGCTGCATACTTGATATTTTCTCTTATATTTACTGCAAAACAACAAAATATCATTACAATTCATAAAATTCTATTTCTCAATACCTCATTATGCATCTTAAGCTAAGGAAGGTTATTTTATACATAAATAGAACCACTTGATACATGATAAGTGTCAATTTTAAATGGAAAAATTTACTTATTCTTGCACTTATCAAGTGTTTTATCAATTTTCTTATGAGGTATCTTATTTTGGAAAAAAAAATGCAATAAGAAGGGGTTCTCCCCAAAGATTATCCGATGCACTAAAACTAATTAGCATGAAATTCATCATTTCTTAAAAGTTCTATTCTTTCTCTCAACAACTCCATTAGACTCAGGTAAATATGATGGAGTTACTTCATGGATAATACATTCTCTAACACAATATTCATTAAACAATACATACTAACAACCTTTATCTTATCTAATCCTCTCAATTTTCTTATTCAATTGATTTTCTACTTTCGCTTTATAAGTCAAAAATACATCAAGTAATCATCTATATGTTTGATTAAGTATACTTTGGTGTATCTAGAATAATCATCTATAATCGTTGCAAAATAATTTTTACCACCTCTAGACATGGTTTGTTTAAATTAGCTAGATCTGTATGAATTAAGCCTAACAATTTTGTTTGGCGTTCAATAGAATGATAAGTTATCTTTGTTATTTTAGATTCCACACATATATCACATTTACTACTTTGCTTATCTTGCATATTAATTAATCCTAGTCATTGTAATTTCATAACATATGAGGAGTTCATGTGTCTTAATAGCATGCCACATATTATACAAGTCAACAATGTAAACAAAAGAACTTGATTCATTGACAATTTCATAAAAATTCAATATAAAGAGACCTTGATCACAATATCCGTTCCCCACAAGCATGTTATTCTTTGTCATAACAATCTGGTCAGATTCAAATGACACTTTAACCCTAACTTTTCCCAACAAGGTTACAGAGACTAGATTAACTCTGATTGATGGTACATGTAGCACATCACTCAAGGTTAGAACATGATTTGTCTTGGAATCACTGAGATACACATGTTTTTTTCCATTCCCCACACTAGTATAGGAGGAAAAAACACTTTTGTTTTCTCATGTGCCTGATAGAACTAGAGTATACCACCCATTTGCTAAAAAAAGACCACAATAATTATTTCTTCTCCTTTGGCTATACTTGCCTCAAGAGGACTGTCGTTCCTAACTCTATTTTCTTTAAAAGTAGGGTTGCATTGGGATGAAAATTTTTAAAATTAACGTTACTCTATTTTAGAGCTTTAGCAGATAATGTCCCAACCCTTGTAGCAACACACTTCTTAGTAGTGTCTTTGACTTTCAAATTATCCAAGAAAGGTTTCACAATGATTGTCTGTGTTTTGGAAACACTATGTGATTCTCCTAGTGTATAACTGGTGTTTGTGTCCATATTGTTAGCTCTAAGTCCTTAAGATTATTGTAAAAGCTGACAAAACCTGTGGTGTGTTGTGCAAGTTCCCTACGATACAACAAGAACTTCTTGGATTTTTCAAGGATTTCATAATCTATCAAGAAAACTCTTTTAAAGAGTAAATAACCCAAGATTTTAAGAAAAAAAAGTAGAGAAAGGGCTTGTGAATGTGTGTTTGGAGGTAAATCACTATTTATATATGAGGAAGGGGTTTATGATGAGCCAAAAATCCCTTAACTTGTAGAGGAAGACTTCAACAACAACCCAATGTTCACACTATTGTGGCTTGCGGGCAACGTTCAAGAATTGGCAAAACGCTTTCAATCAAAGAAGTAGGATCTTTGGTTTCTTATTGCATAAAAGGGATGATCACACTTAAGTTGTTTTATACTCTATTGCAGCGACATAAGCTATATTCTTTTGCAATATATTGGTTATGACAATAACTTCATCCTCTTTCGTTAAATTTTAAAAATTCAACCCTTTTAAGTAAATTAGCCTTGATAGGTAAATAAACAAGTTGTCATCAAGGTGACTTAAACATTATATTGAGAAGTGACTTTAATTATAACTAATTTTCACAAAATTAGTTTACATATAAGATGAAAATCATTATAAGTTAATTTTATTCTTAGTAAATGTAGGATATCCATGAGGAAAGAAGAAATGACAAAGAAACATCGAAGGATAGACTTTTTTTGTCAAAATCAAATTAAAATTTCAATAATTTAATTTAATGAAAAATTAAAATAAACGCCACATTATGAAATGGTTGTTTGGGAGAATATTAAGAATAAATGTTAATAAGAAATAACATTACAATTGAATTGATGGACACAACTTTTACAAAATTCAAAGAAAGAAAGAATAAACAACAACATTATTTTCCAAAAGGTTTAAATACTCGGATGGTACCCACTTTAGGTGAAATGTGTCAAATTGGTACCCCACCTTAAAAAAAGTGTCAATTTGGTCCCCAAATTAGTTTAAGTGCATCAATCAAGTCCATTTTCATTGATGCCGTTAAAATCATTAACGTTGACTTATTAAGGTTGTTTTCTAATGCATTTTTTGGACACATGGTATTAAATTAGTTTCTGACGTGGAATTAGTTTCTGATGCATTTTTAGACACGTAAAGCAAAAATTGAAAATAATGAAATAAGAATTTTATTTTCGAAAGGGGGTGTTTTGCAATTAGAAGAGTATTGGTCGAGGAAGAGGACAAAGTGAAGTGAGAAGCCCAATAGAGGTGATTTGCGGTTTTTCTTCAATTCAGAGTTGAAATTGATCTTTGAGCTGTGATTGAAGGTGCGTATTTGTTCAACCTGTGTCACATTTATGTTTGATTGTGTTCTTGTGATAGTTTTAGGGTTTGGGGTTTAACCCTAAACGTTGTGGAACAGGATGTTCAAGATGAAGTTGGTTTAGAAGGTGGGAGTGAGGATGAGGCAGAGGTAAATAGTGAGAGTGGTGATGAGTTTGATATAAATAGTTTCAACAAATCTGAAGGGGAATTTTCTACTGATAATGAAGGATATGAAGTGGAAGATGATCTTTATGATGTACCTGTTGGAGGCGATGATGAAGTGGAGAATGAACTATATGAAGTTAGAATTAAAGAAGATGTTGTTGCTGGAGTGAGAGGTTCTTCTGGCCAAAAGTCCAAGATTAAACATGTGGATTAAAGAGGGTTATCTGATATCGAATGGGAGTCTAAAACATTTGATAGTGATACAAGTGAGGAAGAAAGAGACAGATATGGTTGGAGGACTACAGTTGGGAGGTTGAGACTTACTTCACTGAGGTAATCAGAACTTATGGGTTGCATAGTGGTAAGAAGCTGAAAATATTTAGAAATGACAAAAGAAAAATTTGTGTTAAATGTTTGGGTGCAAAAATTAAATGTAAGTGGTATGCCTATTGTGCTTATAAGGTTGCCAAAGTACTTGGCAATTGAGGAAAATTATCAACAAGCACACCTATAGTAGGGAATTCAATGTTCGACTAATGATTTCAAAATGGTTGAGTGGGAGGTTGGAGAAGACATTAAGAGAGAATCCAAATGTTAAATTGACTGACTTGAAAAACAAGATAGGTAGGATATGGAACATTGGTGTTTCTAGGTCTATGACCTTTAGGGCAAGGTCAATGGCATATACAAACATTGATGGATAATTTAAAGAACAATATAAATGAATTTATGATTATGCATATGAACTTTTAAGGTCTAAACTGGGTTCAACTATTAAAGTGCATGTTGAGGAGAATGAGGGCAACCTACTATTCAAACGACTTTATGTCTGTCTCAAGGCCCACGAAGACATCTTTGTGTCTTGTAAGACTATCATTGGTGTAGATGATTGTTTTCTAAAGGGCAAATACGGTGATGAATTGTTGACAGTTGTGGGAAGAGATGGAAATGACCAAATGCTTCCTTTGGCATATGCAGTAGTCGAAGTTGAGAATAAGGAAACATGGAGTTGGTTTTTGGATTTGATGATTAGGGACCTTCGTGGGCCTGAATTGTGTTCCACTTATACATTTATTTCAGACCAACAAAAAGTAAGTAATAATTTTTTCCCATGTTTTGAATTCATCTTCCACTGTTGTGCTTATAGTAATGCATTTTTGTACACTCATTTCATAGGGACTGCTCCCAACATTGCAAGAACTCTTGCCTGGTGTGGATCAAAGGCTCTACGTGAGACATATCTATTCAAATTTTAGGAAGAAATTTTTTGGGAAAAATTTGAAGTTGTTGTTATGGAAAGCAACATACTACACACATCCTCAAGCATGAGAGGCAGTAATAAGGGAAATCAAAGAGCTGAATGTGGATGCTTTCAAACACTTGATAGTTATCCCTCAAGGCATGTATTAATAATTTCTTTATTTTTTCTGTACATTATGATCTGTTTTTAAAGCCAATTTTGTTTTGCTAACTAGATTTTGGTCAAGGTTAAGATTCACAGCCGAACCTGCATGTGACACCTTGTTGAAAAATATGTCTGAGGGGTTCAACAATAATGTAGTTATAGGAAGTGGAGCATAACAACAATTCCCTACTACCACGTACTCATTACAATTAGATTTTTAAATCTAAATGTTGAAGACTTCCTTCCACATTGGTTTCTTAGCTCAACTTATGAAGAGACATATTTGTCATTGATATACCCTGTCAATGGTCGTCATCTATGGGAAATGACTTCTGCATGTGATGTCTTACCTCCTACTAAGAGGGTCTTACCTGAAAGACCAAAAAAGAAACGAAGACTAGAGTCATGGGAATTGAAGAAGGACGACACTCAACTGAGGCAAGGTGGAACATGTAAAAAATATGGGATATGTAGACAAGTAGAACACAAAAGAACTAATTTCCCATAAACTCCTCCGACACCATAACAACTCGCTCCATCTACTACATACCAAGGCACCCCAACAAGCCAAGATCCTCAAGGAAGTCAGGCAACCCACCCATCTGGAGCATTTGAGCAAAGTCATCCTACTTAAGTTATAGATCCAAGTCAGATAACTTCGACTCAGCCAACCCTGCCACATGAACCACAAAATCAAACTCTTCCCACACAAACAAGTTAGATTATTGCATCCCATAAAACTCAGTCAACTACAACAACCATTTATAAAGAGAAATTGTTATACAGGAGGGGCCCAATATTGAATCCATGAAGACTTTATATCATGTCATTTTGTACTTCATTTCCTATTCGAATGTGGGATATTTTGGAAGAAGGTTGTTATGTATTTAAATGCTTAGCATTTTATGTCTTTTGAACATCAATTGTGTATCGACTTTAATTAGTAGGTTATGTGTTTTGGAGAACAATAAAAATCCATTACAAAAACAGAAACCAAATACATAGTTTCCAAACAACTACTGCAGCCACTTTTACAACATATCATCAAATTTTGTACAACTTATAAACCAATTTGACACACTTCACCCATAAAACATATAATCCCTGTTAAAAATTTAACCCATTTTTCAGAAACCATAAGTGATTTTTCTAGAGTATATATCTTTCTCCTTTGTCTCCCTGTGATAGCATCTCTTTCATCCCTATTATTTTCATTGAACCACTTGAAATAATTGCATCCTTTAGATTCTTCATTGCCTCCATTATGCTATTTACAGAAAATTAAACAAACATAAGAAGAAATTTGTTAGGGCAACCCACAAATTGCTTTCCACAAAAACAAATTATGGAAACCAAAAATTAACACCATAAATCATACCTTGTAGTTAGAGCAATCCAGAAATTGCTTTCCACAATTCTTAATTATTTTAGCCACTCTCAACAATGCAACCTTCCCACAATAGCAGATTGGTGTTCCACCGAGACCCCTATATGAAACAACAGGGGAGGAGACGCTATGCTTTTGTGAACCCTATGAAGAACACACACAACCCTCACTGTGAGACATTGGATAATTGATCGAACACCACCTCTTAAGGTCTGAACCAGAAACTCGAACACCACCTCTTAAGGTCTGAACCAGAAACTTCAAAGGAGAAGAAGAAGAAGATGGCTAACAGGCAAAACTATTTTAGGGTAAAAAAACACATTCAATTCCTTAAAGCAATATATTGTACACGTAACACTGTACAATTATTTTATTTTACACATATTCTTTAGTAATTGACACGTATCCATTCTTCATTGTCACACCACTACAATCTTAACGTCGTTTTTGATAATCTAACGGAATGGATTTTATTGATGCACTTCAACTAATTTGGAAATCAAATTGATACTTTTTAAAGGAGGGATACTAATTTGACACACATTAGTCAAAGTGGGTATTATTCGAGTAATTAACATTTTTAGAAAAAAAATGTATAAAAAGAATTAAACAAGAAAGAATTAAAGTGATTGAGTTGGTTTTCCAGATGCACTTGTGAGTTGTGGACGAGTGAATTAATTGACAAAGGTGCAATGCTTCCTGATCTCACCGTTGGAGCCGGTGAGGACCTCTATGGAACCCATTTGCACCATTGCCTTGCCAAACTTCTGAGACCAACCAGCAGCATTGTTGGCATTGGTGAGAACCATTTCCCTGGTGGACTGCGAGTTGAAAAGCGTCTGATCCGACGTGAGCAGGCCACGGTGGTTGATGAGTCCGTCGTAGTATTTGGTGTCCAAACGAATGGGAGTGGAA
>Ga0214544_1009057_pt1 | contig 15939 bp, 18 predicted proteins | sample CNSS3metaG_FD_160074 | JGI IMG/M metagenome (GOLD analysis project Ga0214544, IMG submission 160074) | Root nodule microbial communities from cowpea collected in UCLA plant growth center, Los Angeles, California, USA - CNSS3 | ecosystem: Host-associated > Plants > Roots > Nodule | place: USA...
AGTAAGCGGCCTGGGTCGAACACCCTTATCTTGTGCTTAATTCGTTTAAGTTCCCCACCCTTACCCCAAGTAAGCGGCCTGGGTCGAACACCCTTATCTTGTGCTTAATTCGTTTAAGTTCCCCACCGTTACCCCAAGTAAGCGGCCTGGGTCGAACACCCTCAACATACAACCCATCGCGACATACATACACCACATATTATCATAACTCAGCATACACAATAACATACAGAACATTAATTGCATTAAATATAAACGCAAAGTATACCAACGTAACATAATGTACCGGTTATTACAAACATAGGCTCAAATATTTTCAAATCAATAAAAGTTAAGGTCCTATTCTGCCGCGTCAGCTGCCACCTCTCCAGCATCAACCGCCTCAATAACCTCTTCAGCCGCTTTCTCTTCCACCCTCACTTCCGCTTCCTCACTAGCACTGCCATCATCTTCATTCACAAGCCTCCCGTCGATAACATCCTTGTTGACATCAAACTTCACGTCCGTAACATCCACCTCCCTATGGAAAAATGCCGCTTGGCGTAATCCTTTCTCAAAACCGTTAATGTGTTCCTGTATGATGCTATTCTTCAGATCATTGAGCTCACCAACAACTCCGTCATACTTATCCTTCAAATCGTCATAATCTTTCTCCAATTCCCCTATTCTCTTGTTTAATTTTTCCTTAGAATCCAAACATCGGACCCTCCATGTCGCCAACCTCTTTCTCTCTACATCCCAGCTCTCCTTCGCCTTCTCCAGCGCAGCCTTTTCCTCCTCTAGCTTGTCTACCTTCCTCTGCAACTCCTCCACCTTTTCCCGACCCCCCTCCTTCACTTCCCTCTTATATAGAGACCCCACACGCCGGCTCAATACTAAAGCCTTGCTTCCAAACTCGACCATTGTCCTCACAATATGGTGCGCATGCATGCCGTCAATAGAATTTAAAATGGTATCTGGGAGGGTAATTGAAATGTCCTTCCTCACAGATATTTCTGGCAATTCGATCAAACCAGATTCCGGCCCTTTCTCCCCACTAGCTGACCCTGCTCCGCTAGCCGACCCCGTTCCGAGCAAGGCCGCCCTTACTTTCTTCACGTCTTTTCCCTTCTTCCCGCCGTGCACATGCACCTCCACCACAGACTCCTGCATGTTGGGAACATCAGTCTTCCCAGCTGCCTTGGCCTTAGCGGCCATCTCCTTCCTCAACGATTGGAAAAGCGCTAAGTTTTTCTTTCCAGATTGCGCCATATGCCCTACAATAATATATTACAACTCGGATCAAAACAACTTAGAATTATTAACACAGTTTAAGTAATAAACAGATACCTTCGATATCTATTATCGGATGCACCAAATTATAAACTCTAACTAGGCCCTTAGTGGGCAACTTATCAACAAACTTCAACAAGATCTCCATCACCTCCTTATCACCAGCCGACAACTCATCCATCCCCATGTCTTTATACCGAGAAAGATTGCCTGTCCAACTAAAAGGGAATTTGGTACTCCCATCTGCGTTCATAAAATGAGCATTGCCTCCTTCTGTAACGACAAGCTTGAAGTACCCGTCCTTGAAATGCTTGAAAGACTGGGAAAATGCATCCAGTCTGTTGATACTGGGGCAACTTATCAAAGATAGCCAAGTAGCCGGCCGGCGGGGTCTGGTGTTGTAAAAGTACAAAAAAGCATAAGGAGTGGGCTCCAAATATAAGGATTGGCACAAGATGCGGAAAGCCTGCAAGTAGGCCCAACTATTCGGATGTAGCTGCGTAGGTGCCACATTCAATGCCCGTAATACGCCCATAATGACACCGTCTAACGGTAATCGCACATGAAGTTGAGAAAAATGGCACATATACATGTAGAAAAACTTCTCGGTAGCACCCTCTTGTCCATGACATACCCGGTCGATAGCACTAACCCTCTCTAGGGAAACAATGTCCCCACTAACGCCCTTGGAGATGACAGGTGTGTAGTTTAACCAGGAGTTTAGTAGACGAGACCACCGGAACAAAGATGATTGGTTGCGGACGTCGGCAGCCGCCCACCCATAGCCACCTTTTGCTAGCCAGTTACTTTCCGCCAACTCTTCGGGGGGATCTTCTCGAACCTCCCTCACAATCTCCATTGGAATCCCACTTGTCATGCCCCTAGAACTTGTACCCTCTTCGTCAAATTTTCTACCCCTACTTCTCTCCGACTCCGTACTCTCACTACTACTAGATGTAGATAACGATATACTATCGCTACTAGACATACCTATTTTCGTGTTTACGGGGAGATGTCAGCTGAATTTGGGAACTAGTCGGATAGTATGATGCGCACAAGATCTCTGAATTCAAAACTCTCGCAAATGAACCAAGTAACCACTCACCCGTTTTGAAACCTATATTTATAGTCCAGGATCCCAAACGACGAAAACCCTTCCCGCCAAAACAATACCCCAGACCAATCGACACCATCATTGCGAAAGATATAACTTTTAAAAACGACGACGCCAAAACTTCTTGATTTGACCCCTGACACCCCCTCACCTACCTTCAGACGGTTACCACTTTTTAGCCTTAACACTATTCATCACACTTAAAGGCCGGGGGACTGGTGTATCACACCTAGCCGGTTCCGCTAGCATACCAACGCATATCACCCTTGACCGACAACTCATATCGGACAAGGCTGGGGGACTGGTGTACCACACCTAGCCAAACTCGACCAAATAAGTAAACAATGCATCAAGGCAGCCAAGTATTCAGCCTAGGTCGAGTCAGCCTAACTTGTACCTGTTTTAACCTATACATCTAGAAGAATAACCTACACCTCATGTAACCAATATAAGCTGTCAAGGTAGGTAGCCGGTCCAGGCCGGCTACTCCAGCAGACTCGATAAGATTAAAGCCCAGGTCGACAACTCCAATAAACTTAGTGAAAATAGAAGCCCCCGCGTTCAATAGGTCTTAAGGGCCTAAGTTAGGGCCCAGGCCGACTCATGGCCCAAACTAGAGCCCAAGTCAAGGCCCGGCCCATGAGGTGATCAGACATCATTAATGCTCTATAAATACGCGTGGACCCCAGTAATTAGAGGTACGCATTCATTAATATAGGAATTGGACTGGGCTTGTCTTTCTGTTTCTCCCTTGGTCTCTTTATATAGGAATTGGACTGGGCTTTTCTGTTGCTAAAATCTCTCAAATATCTTTTAAAATAAAGATAAAGATAAATATTTAAAAATATTTAGAGAGATATAGACCATTTGACAAATATGGTTGGTTAATAATATCAATATCTAATATAATTAAATAAATTAATTACTTAAAGATATATGATAAATTATCACCAATTAGTATTTGTATTAATTTTCCAAATTAACCCTTTGCAATCTCCTTAAATTATCTTCTAAATAATCCAATATCTTCAAGATATATTTGTTTGTTGTGGAACTAAAAAGATTCAAGAAGATATTCTCATATTTAAAAAGATTTGGTAGTTATTATCTTTTAATAGTTTATGATATAATTAAATAAGATAATTATTTAAAAATATCAAATAAAATATGTAAAGATATATTTTTCCCAAATTATCTTCTATCATAAAGATAAATAAAATCACAAGGTCCAATTTTTGTGTTCCTCTCTTCTTGGTTTAACCAAACTTATTCACTTTTTCAAGCTTTTCTTGTCGTCTTCATGCAATGCTTGGCTTGGATTTTTGTGATTTTAATAATTTCTTATTCTTGGATTTATCTTTAAGGTGTCATAAAGCTTTAAGCAATTTATTTCCACACCTCTATGAGTTCAACTTAGCTGCAGCTGCACTAACACACCTCAAAATATCCAAAGAACATTTATGCAACTAAAAAGTTATTTTTAACATGTTTTTGTATCTCATGCTCAATAAACCCAATTATAGGAAATCCCAATTAAATAAATCTTTAAGCACACATATTCAATTAAATACCCAGAATTAAACATTAAATGAGAGCAAAAATATGCACTCATCAATAATAGTACTAAAATAAAATAATAATAATAATAATAATAATAATAATAATAATAATAATAATAATAATAATAAATGTGTTGTGATTAAAAGAAGAATTCTAAACATGCACCCTGCAAGTCGAATGCAACTAAAGTCAATTAATTAAATACAAACCTAAATTAATAAAATCACCTCTGGAATCCCCATTTATAAACCACTTCCTATAACTAGTCCCTTCCCCACTTATATAATATATTAAAAATTACTAATTATACCACATCATAATTTCTATAAGAAAACACTACGAAAGAAAATTACTAATTATTCTAAAACCTTAACTACAACATACCAAAAGTTTAGTCACTACCAAAGCTTAATACCCAAAAGCTATAAGTCATATATAATATCAAATACAAAAAAAAAAGTCAACCCCACTTCTAACCTTCTTTAAATATATATATATATATATATATATATATATATATATATATATGTATATTTATATTAAAAAAACTATTTAGTGAATGTCGTAAAATTAATATTTTTTAATTTGTTTCCTTGATTTTTTTAATATTATATAAATTACTATATGATGAATGTCGTAAAATATCTTCATAAAATATTATAACATACCATAACACCACATTTATCTACTTTTTCATATAACTAAACAAATGAAAGCTCTAGACTACAACCCTAACTCACGCTACTATAAAAGAAAAACATAAACCCTAAACTTTCCTTTGCATCATTCACCCACAAATCAAGAAAACCTCAATGCATTCATGCTATATTAGATTTCGTATCACTAAAATTCATCAATCACCTACTTAACATTCAAACGAAAATTTGATGATACCATATCATCATTACAATCAAAATTTCTAAAATATAAAACAAATGCATCACATATTTTTTTGTTGTAAACAATAATTCAATCAATAAAAAATTAAAATCTTCTTTCATAGGAACTATTCATCTCAACTTACCTGGAATTCCCACTCCAATTGCGCTCCTAACATTCCTTTTTGCCATCAAAAGGTTAATGGCCATCAAATGCCATTAACATGGTGGTTTCTTAGCCCTTCTAGCTTCTCTCTATGACGGCTAGGGTCTCTATGGCAGCTAGGGTTTTCTGACCATTCTCCCTCATGCCAAAAAGAAAAAAAGATTTGGAAAAAAGAACCTATCTCACATACCCCAAGATTCGAACCCATAACCTTATAATTTTAAAGCAAGTGTATAACCAATTCAACCAACTCGCATTTCATGATAATTCTTATACATCTAGGATTATATTATCACTCATCACAGTCCATTATTTTATAAAATAATAATAATCAATTAAATTAACACATAATTAACATACACATGACTTAAACCCAAGTCCTCTTAACATAACCAAGTACTCTTAACCACTTGAGTTAGTACTATTTCTTATCTTCTCTTTCCACATTAATTAACTTAAAGATTCCTGTCGTCGCATTTAATAAATAAATATTTATTTATTTATTTATTTTTCTCAGGTCTTACATGTTGGCTCTTTAAAAACTTGAGAGATTCATGATCATTATGAATGATGAACTCTATGGAAACAAGATAATGTTCCCAAGTATGAAGTGCCCTGACAAGTGCATAAAGCTCCTTGTTATAGGTGGGATAATTACCCGAGGGCCCATTCAATGTTTCACTAAAATATGCAATGGGATGACCCTCTTGTAACAAAACTGCACCAATGCCAACACCTGAAGCATTACATTCAAGCTCAAAGGTTTTCTCAAAATTTGGAAGAGCAAGAATGAGAGCTTGAGTGAGCTTAGCCTTAATCTCATCAAAAGCATGTTGTTGCCTTTCAGCCCAAACAAAAAGAACATCTTCTTTTATAAGCTTATTCAAAGGTGAAGCAAAAGTTAAAAAGTTGGGTACAAACCTTCCATAGAAGCTTGCAAGACCATGAAAACTACAGATGTCTCCAACATTTTTAGGAGTAGACCATTTTTGTTTCAACATCTACCCCATTTTTATTGTCTATAAAGCCTAAGACGACTACACTATCTACATAAAAGGTACATTTATCTATGTTTGCAAAAAGTTGATTTACCCTTAGAATTGAAAGAACATCCCTAAGGTGACCTATCATGACCATTGAAACTCCACTAAACACTAAGATATCATCAAAATAAACTACAACAAACATACCTATACAATCCCTCAAGACATGATTCATTAAGCGCATGAAAGTACTTGGAGCATTGGTTAGGCCAAAGGGCATGACTAAGCATTCATAAAGGCAAAACTTAGTCTTAAAAGTGGTTTTCCATTCATCACCCTATTGGATGCAAATTTGATGGTAGCCACTTTTGAGATCAATTTTGAAAAAATAGTTGCTCCATGTAACTCATCCAACATGTCATCAAGTCTATACTTGATGGTGATGTTGTTGATAGGTCTACAATCACAACACATGCGCCATTTACCATCTTTCTTGGGCACTAACAACACAAGAACAACATAAGGACTCAAACTCTTTTGCACTAAACCTTTATCTAAGAGATCATTCACTTGAGACTCTATCTCCTTGGTTTAAATTGGATTTGTCCTATAGACAGGTCTATTAGGAAGACTATCCCAGACACAAAATCAATTTGGTGCTCAATTCCTCTAATATGAGGTAATCCATGAGAAATATATTTAGGAAAAACATGTTGGAATTCTTGAAGAAGAGCAACAATAGAAGGAGGTAGATACTTAAGTGAAAGACTTGAAAGGCAAGTGAGGGAAGAGGGACATAAGAGGAGATAAGAAGGTTGTTCTTCATGAAGCATATTGAGTAAAGATTTTTGAGTTAAAAGTGCTTCATGAGAAATGACCTTAGGAGTGGAATTTGGAGATTCCCCTACCTCACTCTTGGGACTTAAAGTAGAGTTCTTGGAACTCTCTTCCTCTCTCCTAGCTCGCATTTGAGTTTGATCACTAGCAACTTGACTAGGAGTGAGAGGGTGAAGTACAAACTTTTTAGCTTTATATAGAAGGGTGATCTCATTGGTATGGCCATTATGGTTGGTCTTACGGTCAAATTGCCACGACCTTCCTAAGAGAATGTGACAAGCTTTCATGGGAATGACATCACATATCATTCTACTTTGTATTTCCCAATGGAGAACTTGATGTCCACTTGATGCTTAACTTTGATATCCCCATCTTCATTAAGCCAATGAAGTTTATACAGTTTGGGATGAAGTATCAAAGCTAAGTTCAACTTCTCAACCAACCTTATGCCACAACAATTGTAACACAACCCACTATTAATGATCAAAGGACATACGTTTTTCAAAACATCACATCTAGTGTAGAAAATATTTTTCTCTTTGATCATTGAGAGGAGCACTAGGTTGATTGCTAAGAAGCCTCTTAATCATCACAAGACGACCTTCATTTGGATAAGCATCTTCTTTGGAAGACACTTGAGATGTAAAACTCTCAGAGTCACTTGAAGAAGATGACTCATCTTGACTACTATGGAGGTCATTGCCCTTTTACACAATGGTGCGTTTTGTAGGGCATTGGGCAGCCACATGACCTCTTCCTAAACACTTAAAGCACTTGATTTCACTACCTGTAGGTTTCACCTTTGTCACTTACCTTTGTGGGATTCTTAAGAGGAGACTTTTTTGCTTTGGAAAAATCCCTTTTGAAATGCTTTTGGTGGGTCATTTTTGGGATAAGAGATAGAAGAATCCTTGCGAGAAGGTCTTCTTAAAAGTTTTTGCTCAACCCTAATGCACATTTGCACAAGATCATTTAAATTATTGTAGGGGAGCAATTCAACTCTATCTCTTATTGCAAAATTGAGACCACACAAGAATCTAGCAATTTCCGGCTAGGACGTTACACAAGTTGTGGCTCGTACGGCGACGTTTCGGGTGATTGCCCTCTTTAGTGCATTCTGATAGAGCTTTGGTAGTCTGGAAACAACTATAAACTTATGTTTGTTTTAGGGAGCTTCACTTGGTGTCACAGTGAGATGTTGTGGAAAAGTTATTCCCACGTGTGGACTATCTGGTGGTGGCCTGTAGTCGGAAGGGCGAGTAGACACTCGTGCAGCGAAGATCGATCATTGATTACACCTAAAGAGAATAGAAATGATAGACGTCTAATGCAAGTGTTGTAATAGAGAACTAAGGGGAAAGGGAAAAATACTAACCTGGGTTATGTTATGGAGATGATGTAATTTATATTTATTATGATATGTGTTTAATTTATTTAAATGAGCTCACCCTATCTGTGTGTGTTTGGCGATGATCATGTAACTCGTTACATGGGAGCAGATGTTGATGCAGGTAAGCATGCAGATGCATAGAGACGGAGTGGGGATCACTATGGGACAAATTTCTTAAATTTCATTATGGATTTTTCTTTTGTAATTTTTTTTATTTTGGAGGATTTGGTTTTGTAATAACTGAATATTGCGTTTTTATTTTCTACTGATGCAAATGTTTCCCGACGTTACAATCAACAACAACAAACACAACCTATTGATATAGTAGGGCAACCATATTAGAGAACATGATGAAAATGATGGCTGAAATGAATCACAAAATGGATGTTTTGAATCATACGAATCATCAAAAGATAAATGGCTTGAATTAGATGATGGATGTCGTGAACTAGACTTTGCAAAATTAGTTGAAACAATTGATACCTCACACTACAAAAAAAATAGGTATTATCGATAATCTAAATCTATCAAAAATTACCAAAGGATTTATTCGTTGGTGACGTCAGGAGGTGGACTTTTCTGACAGAATTGCCAAAAAGCCCTTCATTTTTGCTTTGCATTTTTTAGAATTGACTCCAATTATTCCTTATTGTAGACTAGTCCTTTACTGGTCAATGGAAGACTTTGACCTATGTTTTTTCCAAAACACGGATTTCACTAAATATTGGATAGTCACGAATATTGCCCTTGATGTTACAATCTGATGTGTGTGAACCAAAACCTAATGCACCATGAAGAAAAAGGTTAATGCGTGATGGAGGGAGAAGATTTAGAGATCAAAAAATCAGAAGGGGGTGTAGCATTGTGAATGAACGAAAATGTGAACAAAATCAAATAAAGGGACAACGAAAGTGGTTTTAGGTTTGTGATTCTTGATTCGAGGCAAGAAAGAAAGGGTTAGGTCATTTTCGTGTTTCTAATTTTTTCTTTGGGGTTTTCAAGGCGAGAATTAGGTTTTCGAAGGATTCAAAGATGTGAGTGATGTTTTAAGAGTTTCCTATTTGATAGTTCTTTTGTTTAAGAGAAAGAGTCAATTTGTAAAAAGGTTTCAAATGTTCCGACAAGAAGAAAGCGGTCAGGGGGATTAAGTCTATTTTAGTGTGCTAGGCAGTTTCACTTGGTTCAATCAGAAGCACAAAGTGGTTAAGGCTGTGTTGAGTGAGATTTTGTACACCATTTTAATTTTCAGAACTCTTTGTATATGGTGTAGTTCTTCTGAATTTGAATGAAATAAAATGATTCAATTCCAAACCCATTTGTCAATTTCTGAGTTTTGCTTGTTTACATTTTGCTTGCATCTTATGTTTATTAGCCTTTAAATTTTGAATCCTTTAAATTTCCTTTATTGCTTTCCAATTTTAAATTCAATGTCGAATTACCAAGTCATTGTTTTTGAGCGTGAGTTTATAAATCTACACAAATCATTGTTTTGTCTTCCATACGATGTGACTCCAAAGTGGGCACAAATTATCAAGATGTCTTCTCAAGTATAGATGAATCCTTGTTCACTCATTGCATCTGTTCTTAGTTTAATGTTGTGTGACTTGCAGGTTGAAAAACCTTGGGGTATAAGGTCTTGGCTGAGAACTACATAGAATAACATAGTTGGGTGTAACTGATTTATTAACTTATATGTTAAATTATTTATGAGCTCACCCTTTTTGTTTTTGTTTGGCGATGATCGTGTGACCTGTCACACGAAAGCAGATGATATTCCATGTGATGTTGTTGATGCGTAGCGATGGAGTGAGGGCTAGCATGGAACTTTTGGATAGGGATTTTTTGATTATGTTCTTTTTATTCCGTCGATTTATTGGAACCTGTAATGCATTTATGAAGTGGTTTTATTTAATTTTAAGCATGTCAAATTTTTTAAATTTTCCCGCATTTGGGAATAATAAAATTATGATGTTTGATTTTCAATTATTATTTATATATTTTAATTAAGTAATTTATAGTAAGGAGGTTACAACTTTAGTCAAGCATAAAGTTATGTGTGTAAATGTGGTTGCAATTGGTTTTTTTTTAGATTGAAATTAGTTTCGTGGTTTAATCATGCATCCATTTCATCATGAAAAATCTACACATGCATCTACCATTCACCTAGAATTTTCTATATTCCATATTAAATTAAGTTTATCATCCCATTAGGTTCCATCTTCTGCATTTTGCATCATTCATGCATATCATAATTTAGTTTCCATTAGGAATTTGGATTAGTTTTAGTGTAGGTAATTATGAATTTTAAGTTTATTTAATTTTCCCCCTTTGCATTAGTTTATGTCATCTTCAACAAGGTTAAACTGCACAAGCTAACGTAATAAGTACCATTTCCTTGGATTTGACCTTAGTTCTCCTTCCTATACTACATTAGGGAAAAACTTGGTTTTGTTGGTCTTTAACACGACTAGAGATGAGTTTAACAATGTGTGTTCCATCCAAATAGGGTTTTGATCGAGGTTCTATTTGAACAAATAAATAGTTAATATAGTACTTGGAAGCTAGCCCAATGTCGTCTCCCAATGACTAATGTTCTCAATCAAAGTTTCCAAATACAACACAATTGGCAGTTATGAAAAATTCACATAATATTGAAATAGAATTGATAAAAAAGTTATTAAATGTGTTGACTCCCTTATTTAAATGCAATTTCACTTATAATTGGTTGCAAAAATTAGTGCTATGTTAGGTTAACTCTTAATCCACTCATTTTTAATCTACTAATTGAAGATTAACAACAGTTTCATTATAGATATAAGAAATGCACACATCAATTAATCTCACCCTCAGAATAAGCAACCCACATTCATTAAGCATGAATAAAAGCTTACTTAAGCATGAAAATGCCACTTCATAGTAAAGCATAAACAAATTTCCAATGTACCCATGGAGATTAAGAGAAAAAAAGAAAACAAGACAGAGCAAATTAGAAGATTATTGAACAAAAACATCAAAGCTCATGCATTCTCTTTAGGGAATCAACTACAAGGCCAACCCTCCATGGAAATCCAATACAAATAGAAACAAAAATACATCAAGGAATGCAAAGAAGTAAGGAAAAACGTGGACCAAGTGAGTTGAAAATGTTAACTAGGTGTTATCCAAATGCAAAGAAAATGTAAATATGAAGTGGTTGCCTCCAATGGCTCTCCATGGTTTCCAAAAACGAGAAAAAGAAGACAAAATGGATAACAAAAGGTTTTGAAAAAGCGAAAACCTTAATGTTCCTGCAAAAACAATAGTAAGGTATCAGGGAGCATAAATCATATTTTACCTAATCCTTGAGTTCTTGGGACAGATACTCTTCGATCCTGGTGGGCATGCCTTCATGTCTTATTGCCGGACTGAACATTTTGGAGGTTACCTACAGAAAAGGACTTCGACGATCAAGTCAGCAAGAGCTCTCAAAAGTCAAATCACAATTTTGGTATTAATGAATTGTGTACCTTTAATTAATGGGGTCCACTTGTATTTATAGAATTATTAATCATGGTTTACCTGGCTTTGTGGGCTAGGCCTTCGCTTGTCTTGTTGGGCCACCCTTTGAGCTTGGGTTTGTGTGGGCCTGGTCTAGAAGTTCAATTGTTATTTCCTAAGTTTGGAGTAGGTGCCTTTACTCGTATGTAATCTGTTTAAAGTAGGCGGCTTTAGCCGCTATGTATATATTGCCTCTATATATAGTTAACAAAATTTATTTAATGTAGGACTATAGGTTGGCAGCTAGGAACGAGTATTTGTTTATGTCGGTCGTATCTTCCTAGTATAATACATCAGTCTCTCAGCCTTTGGCAAAATATGTTGTGTCAAAGGTTTTTTGTGTTGTGGTTTTTACAAGAAAAAAATCCTCTTTTCTTGGTTTATTAGCATAACCCTATAGTAGTCTCCCAACCTTGAGGAGTGGAAACAACGCTGAGGCTTTGTCAGAGACCTAGTGAATGTCAAGAGTCATGTCAAGAGAAGCTAGAGAGTCAATTCAGTTATAAATGTTTCACTCTTTATTACTATGATGTTTAGGCGGGAAAATTTTGGGGTTGCATTTTATGTTATAAATAAGGATTAGGGTAGAAATTGTGTGTTACTTTTTTTGGTTGTTGTGAGATAATTTTCTCTTTGTGTCATCTACATTCCACATAAGGTATGTCTAGTGCTAGTGGTAGTTCTTCTTCATCGGGGCCGAGTAGTAGGGATGACAACTCAGCGAGTGGTTCTAATAGCTCTATGGATGTTGAGGGAGGGGTTCAGATGGAGGTTATTCCTGAGGTTAGGAAGGATCCTCCTGAGGAAGTGGTCACGAATATCTTGTCGGCCAAAACCGGGTACGATTGGGTGGCTCTAGATGTCAGGACTCAGTATTCTTTATTCAGATGGTCTAGACTACTTAACTCATGGTTGGGTTGTGTCTCTATTTTTTAGAAGGACACTTCTTTAGATATCATCTCTCCGGAACGAGTTAATTTCGTCGAGTGTGTATGTCATGACGAAGGAGAAGCCAACGAAGTGTTTTTCTTTATGTACATGTGCCATTTTCTCAATTGCACGTGTGAATTCCTTTCAATGACTTCACTATGGGTGTGTTACGGTTATTAAATGTTGCACCTACCAAATTACAACCCAACAATTAGAGTTTATTTATCGGTGCATCCTTTTGTTGGACTTAGTTAGAGTTTATTTATCAGTGCATCCTTTTGTTGGTTTGGAAGGTATCATTATTTATTTTTTTTGTGTCTCGTTTAATGTAAGAGAGATAAGCATGTGTGTTTGCATTGTAGATCACATGACTTAGTTGTGGAAAAAGAACTTGAGTCTCTTTAGGACTTTGCGAAAGGAGCAAGTCAAGAAGCCCAAACATGTGGGAAATATTGAAGTTCCCAGCATGCAATAGCCATTAGTGGAGGTTCGGGTTCATGGCGGCCTGAAAAGAAAGTCGTTAGCCCTTGTTTGTAAGACTCGAGAAATTTAAATAATTAAATAAATAATTAATTAATAAATGTGGGTCGTGGGAGCCTTTATGGCATTTAATTGGTTGTGACGTGGAAAAGTACTAGCTCAAGTGGTTGAGAGTACTTAGTTATGTTGAAAGGACTTGGGTTCAAGTCATATGTATATTAATTGTATGCTATTTTAGTAAGTGTATTATTTTAATGTTATGTTTGAACGTGAGTAGTGATAATGTAATCCTAAAATTATAGGAATTATCATGAAACATGAATTGGTTGAATTGGTTGTGCATTGACTTTGTAATTGAGTGGTTGTGGGTTCAAACCTTACTAAGAATGAATTTAACTTTCTTTTTGCCAAAATTTCCTTAGGCATGAAGATGAAAAGGCAGAAAACCCAAGCTAACAAGGGAGGCAGCTTAGTGGGCTGGGAGACAACTAATAATGGTCTTTGAATGGTAGTTAACTGACATTTAAAAGCAATTGGATATGTCGTATAATGTTGAATTATTAATGTAAGATTTTGGGCTGGGAAAAAGAATGGTGATTTTGATTATCAGTATTGTTCCTGCAGAGAACAAATAAGAGATTAGGCACAAGCGTCACCTTACCATGTAATCCGCTATCTCTTCAGTTGGCCTCTTCCCGGTCGATACATGTCAACTTGAACCCAGGAGGGGTTACCTGCAGAAGAATCTTCAAAGCTCAAGTAAGTCAAAGCTCGCAGAGAGTCAAATCAGTGATTAATGAATGCGTACCTTTAAATGATGGGGTCCACGTGTATTTATAGAACATTAATGACGTTTGACCATTTCATGGGCTGGGTCTTGACCTGGGCTCTAGTTTGGGCCATGAGTGGGCCTGGGCCCCAACCCAGGCCCTTGAGACCTATTGAATGCGGGGGCTTCGATTTTCGCTTAAGTTTATTGGAGTAGTCGACCTGGGCTTTAACCTTACCAGATATGCTCGAGTAGTCGGTCTAGACCGACTACTTGCCTAGATGGCTTATGTTGGTGATATGAAGTGCTAACTCGGCCTAGCCTGGGTACTTGGCGGTCTCGATATGCACACTGTTTACTTGGTCGAGTTTGGCTAGGTACGGTACACCAGTCCCCCAGCCTTGTCCGATATGGGTTGTCGGTCAAGGATGATATGTGTTGATAAGCTAGCAGAACCGGCTAGGTGTGATACACCAGTCCCCCAGCCTTTAAGTGTGGTGAACAATGTTAAGGCTTAGAATTTGCAACTGTCAGAAGGTAGGTGAAAGGGTGTCAGTTGGTTACATTGAAAAAGTTTTGGCGCCGTCATTTTGAAGTGGGATTTTTCGCAATGATGGTGTCGATTGGTCTGTGGTATGGTTTTGGCGGGAAGAGGTTCGTCGTTTGGAATCGCAGGCTATAAATGTGTGTTTGCAAACAGATAAGGGGTTACCTGTTTCATTTGTGAATTCTGAATTTAAAGACCTTGTGCGCGTAAAAGTGTCCGACTAGTCCTCTATTTCGACCGACATCTTCCCGTAAAAAACGAAATCAGGTATGTCCAGTAGTAGTAGCGTGTCTTCGTCTAGTAGTAGTGAAAGTACTGAGTCAGATAGAAGTAAGGATGGACGACTTGGCGGAGAGAGTACAAGTTCTGGAGTTGTTACAAGCGGGATGCCGATGGAGGTAGTGAGGGAGGTTCGAGAGGATCCTCCTGAAGAGTTGGAGGAGAGTAACTGGCCGGCCAAAGGCGGCTATGGGTGGGTTGCTGCTGATGTTCGTGATTAATCATCTTTATTCAGGTGGTCTCGTCTGTTGAACTCTTGGCTGAACTGCACACCCGTTATGTCCAGGGGTGTCAGCGGAGACATTGTTTCGCTGGAGAGGGTGAGTGCCGTCGACCGGGTATGCCATGGGCAGGAGGGGGCTACCGAAAAATTCTTCTACATGTACATGTGCCAGTTTTCTCAGCTTCATGTGCGACTGCCCTTAGACGATTTCACTATGGGTGTGCTACGGGCGTTGAATGTGGCACCTACCCAGCTACATCCTAATAGCTGGGCCTACTTGCAAGCCTTCCGCATTCTGTGCGAGTCCTTATATTTGGAGCCTACTCCCTATGCTTTCTTGTATTTTTATGACACCAGGCCTCGAAGGCCGGCTACTTGGCTTTCTTTAATCAGTCGCCCCAGCATCAGCAGACTGGATGCTTTCTCCCAGTCTTTCAAGCATTTCAAAGACGGGTACTTCAAAGTCGTCGTTAAGGAAGGGGGTAAATCTCATATTTTGAATGCGGATGGGAGTACCAAGTTTCCCTTTAGCTGGACCAACAATCCTTCTCGATATAAAGACATGGGAGTGGAGGAGTTGTCGGTTGGTGACAAGGAGGTGGTGGGGATGTTGTTGAAATTTGTGGATAAGTTGCCCACTAAGGGCCTAGTTAGGGTTTATAATTTGGTGCATCCGATAATAGATATTGAAGGTATCTGTTTATTACTTAAGCTGTGTTAATAATGCTAAGTTGTTTTGATCCGAGTCGTGATATGTTATTGCAGGGCATATGGCGCAATCTGGTAAGAAGAATCTGGCGCTCTTTCAATCACTGAGGACGGAAATGGCCGCTAAGGCCAAGGCGGTTGGGAAAGCTGACGTTCCCAACTTGCAGGAATCGGTTGTGGAGGTGCATGTACACGACGGGACGAAAAGGAAAGCTGAGCTTCCGCCTCGACCCGGGAAGGGCAAAGACGTGAAGAAGATAAGGGCA
>Ga0214544_1009058_pt1 | contig 15936 bp, 9 predicted proteins | sample CNSS3metaG_FD_160074 | JGI IMG/M metagenome (GOLD analysis project Ga0214544, IMG submission 160074) | Root nodule microbial communities from cowpea collected in UCLA plant growth center, Los Angeles, California, USA - CNSS3 | ecosystem: Host-associated > Plants > Roots > Nodule | place: USA...
TCTTCTTTAGGGCTATGGCCCCTGTACTCGTTGTCTTTGGATTGAAAACTCTTAGTTAAACTGTTATCCTGCTTTTGTTGGCATCGTGGTGTGCCTGGTTTTGTAGGGGTGATGTTATGAACCCCAGAACTGCATTGTTGATTATCTCTGTGTGACGTTTCCTTTAATTTTTTTTATATTAAATTAAATGGGACGTTACAATTTATTTATATGAAAAAAAAAAAGTAAACAGAACTACATAAAAGAGATGAAATTGGATCTTCACCAATTAAAACTAATGTGTTGTCAAACCTCTACTTATTGTACAATTGTTGTATAAAATTGAGGGGCTTTGAAGATACAGTGGCTCTTTTTCGTTTTCTTCTTTTAGCAATTTATCATCTGAAGCCCACACACTAACAGTTACACACACCCTTGACTCAACCGCCCGCACACACACACACTCACCGTATTTCCACAAGGTCAATTTCATTGCTTCCTTGTGAGACTCTCTCTCTTTACTGTAAAAGTTATAAAGCTCTTTCTCCAAATCTCATTCTCTGCCTTCCATTCTCTGTCTTTTTCTTCCCCAATTTCCCTTTCTTCCTTTCCCAATTCCCATAACCATTTTCCATATGGCTGACGCCAAAGATTCCTCTATTCTCAACTCAAAATCCAAATCTTCCCCAACCTCAACCACAACCACAACCTCACAACAACATCAACAACAACGTAAGACTACAAAAATCTTAATGGCTCACAACATCCTCAGACTCCTACCCACTCTCCTCTCCGCAGCATCCGTCGCAATCACCGTCTCCAACAGCCAAACCGTTTTCATCTTCGCTCTCCGTTTCGAAGCCCACTTCTACTACTCACCCTCTTTAAAGTAACTTCACATTCCTTCATTTTCCACACAAAGATTCCTTCTTTTTCTTCTTTTCGGTTACCCTCTGTGTTTTTTTTTTCTCCCAACCGCAGGTTTTTTGTCGCCGCGAATTCTGTGGTGGCTGCCATGTCCTTGCTGACACTGATAGCCAACTGTCTGATAAAACGCCAGGCCTCACCCAAATACAATTTCTTTATCCTCGTGCACGACATGGTAAGCTTATTTCGCACCCCTTTCTCTGATAATACCCATACGTTATAGATAATTCAGGAGCGTGTTTATTTTGAATTTGATGTTCAATATATGAATCGCTTTTAGTTATCTTGGATGAGAAATTACCACAGGGTAATTCGTAAGTAGAACTTGAAATACTTTGTTATCAAATATTCTTGTTCTTTTATCAAAATTTCAAAAGAAATTGAAAATTTTGAATTCTATTTAAAAATTAGAAATGTGAGAAGCTTATAATTTTAAACTCGCGCATTTCTCTGTAATGTTTTCTTATTACTTTGCTCGGGAGTCGTTCACGTGAACAATATTCGCTTTTTTAATAATTTGTATTGTAAACTTTATTTTGGTTGATATTGATGGAGTTAAGTTTTATTTAAAGCTGTTAGAATTGTTTTTTTATTTATTTATGATTTGGTATTAATTAATGAATATTAGGAGGATTATAAAGAGAAAGAAAGAAAGGGTTTATAAGTAATTTGGGTGAAGAGAAATTGAAGTTGAGTTTTTGCAGGTGATGACGGTGGTGTTAATAGCTGGATGTGCAGCAGCAACTTCCATAGGATACGTGGGACAGTTTGGAGAAGAGCATGTGGGTTGGCAACCAATATGTGATCATGTCACCAAATTCTGCAGAAGAAACTTAGTTTCCCTTTTGCTTTCTTATTTTTCCTTCATTGCCTATTTTGCACTCACTATTTTATCAGCCTATAACTCCCTCTTTTCTTCTCCCAACAAAACCACATCAAATCAACCACACCACACCACCTTTCCCAACTTGGCTACCTAGCTATAACCATCACCATGGAATATTATTTTTATTTCTAGCTCTTCTTAACATAAATGTTGTCTATGCTCTTCTTCAACAACTTCTCATTTTGGTGAATGCCTCATAAATGCTACCTAAAACACCCTGTAGAGCTAAAAATGTCACTTCCCAATCATAAACAAACTCTTGTTATAGATATGTATAACATTTCCTGCATTTATTTCTCTTTCAATCTCTTTTTATCACAACGCAAGTTATGTTCTACCATAATTATTCATTTCATTATTCAGAAACATTAGGTTTTGTCAAACAAAATAAAATAAAATCAGGATTTTCACCTTAAGTTACGAAACTCAAATATAACCAACATTTTATATTCATTCTAATATAAAAGCTTGTTATTCGTCCGTTATCAAAGTAAATGTAACTTATTATTATTGAAATGGAAACTTTAATGAAATTATGGGTAACAGTGTATGTTAATAATTATTCTTAATATATTTCTAAAATCTTTAAATCACAGATAATTTGATTTGATGAAATTTGTATCATTTTACCCTCTTTTTCTATGAAATGCACGTGATCCGGGAGACATACTCCTAGTTTCTCACCTCCATTTACTACAATAATGATGGTTTGTCTTAGATGTTGTATATTATTTTGGACATTAGCTATTAATTTTTTTTTTTTTTTGTCTTTTTCCTGGGATATGTGGTTCAACGATTCTGTTATTTAAGATATTTGAATTTTAGTCACTAAATAGAAAGTAAAAGTATTTACCTATTATTATTATTAATATTATCATACTGTAACATAAAAAATTAATATTTTTAAAGAACTATATAATTTAAGAAACAAAATGATAGTTTTTTAGTTTCAAGAGTGATTTGTTCCGGGAACTTTCGGTACAATTTGCTCTGAAAATGATTTTAATCTATAAAAACAGCTTTGAAATCTGAACAAGGTTTGAGTTATTGGGTCCTACAAGAGAAAAAGCTAAAACACCAATTGCGCTCTAACAATATTCTTTCCATATTATTTAGCTTTTTTTCTTTTTGTTTCTATTTATATGTTCTCATTTTTTTTAATATTATCACAGGTATGCTTATGAATGTGTTTATCAACCAATTTGATACAACAAAAATAATACCCAAACAAATCAATAATATAAAAATAAGAAATTAATCGTACTATATATATTATTTATAAATTTATGAATTATTTAGTAGTCATTGTCCATTTATAAATTTATGAATTATTTATTTATTTATTAAATATTACATAAATATTTATTCTTTGATAAATTATAAGATTATTTTTTTAATTTATTATCTGAATGCATATTTATGAGTTGTGCCTTCTCGAATACCTCATACTTACGACTAGTACTTCTTTAAAAAAATAAAAAAAGAAGCATATCATATATGCATAAATTTTAGCTATATAATTTATCCATCAATTTACATCATTAAAATCTTTAAAAAAATATCATAAACAATAAAATTATGTTTATTCATAATTATCACTTAAAGTTGAAACATCTTTTATTTACATATTAAATGTGATCAGAAATGTAACACACTCTTTGTAACACCCTCATAATTCACTTTCATATTTTATATCTTTCTGTAAAAGAAGTTTTCTCTACTTTCTCTCCATAATTTTCTTCTTCTTCCAATCATCATTTCTTTCATTTGAACCTTGTAGTAGTTGAGGAATTATTTCATTGTAAATTTCCATCTACTTTATAAATCTAGTGTTTTTTTCTTCTTTTATTTATAGTTTTATCATTAATCATAATGGTGCTAATTGAGAAAAATAATTCTTACTAAGAGTAGGCACAAATTGGATTTTTAAAAATCTAGATACAATAAATTAGATTAGATCTATAATCCATATCCATATTAACCAGATCAACCAAATTTGGATTTTTTTTTTCAATCTAATTTAAATTGGACTAAATTTAGACTCAATCAACTTTATCCATTAGATTAGTCAATCTAATATACCTGACTATTAGGTCTATTTGACATATATCGAATTGAGACTTATGTCAACTTGGGTATGGTTCATTAGGTTTGAACCTCAACTACAACTGACTCGGCTCGACCTTTTATTGAGACTCGAGATGACCTTCAGTTGGGGTTGACTTAGTACGACCTTCAACAAGGCTGAGTTGACTCGACCTTTGACCCAGGTCTACTCGGTTCGATCTTAACTTTGATCTGACTCGACTCGACTTGACCTCTTACCGAACACGACTCGATGACCTTCTGCACGACCTCACTCTACTCGACATTTGGCCCGACACGAATCAACTCGACCTTTGGCCCAACTCAACCCAACTCGGCTTAACCTTCAGACTAGGTGACTCGACACAACTTTGGGCCCAGGCCGAGATGGCACGATCTTTAACCCCGATTGACTCATATTGACCTTCTGTTTGGGTCGACTTGACCTAACCTTCAATCCAGGTTGACTTAGCTCAACTTTCGGCCTAACTTGACTTGGTTCGACCCTTTGCCGAACCTGACTTGGCTCAACCTTCTGCCTGACCCGACTTGGCTCGACCTTTAGCATGACCCAACTTAACTTGGCTCAACCTTTAGCACGATCTGACTCAACTTGGATCAATATTTGACCCCATCCAAGTCAACTTGGCTTAATCTTAGGATCGAGCTGACTTGACACGACATTCAGTTTGACCTGATTTGACTCAATTTGACATTCGACTCACACACAAAGCCTTTTGCAAGAGCCAACTCGGTTCGACCTTTGATCTGTGCTCAACATTCCACCCAAGCGGACTTGACTTGATCTTCATCCTAGGCTAACTAAGCATAAGCTTTTGCTCAACACAACTCGTCTAGGCTTGAGCTTTGGCCTGAGCTGACTCGACCTTTAACTCGAGCTGACTCGGCATGACCTTTGACTCGGGCCTACTCTACACGACCTTCAACTTGGGGGGCACTTTGCATGACCTTCTGCTCGACTCGATTAGGGTCAACCTTTGACCCGATCCAACTCAACTTGGCTCAACTTTCGACTTAGGTTGACTTAGCTTGACCTTCGGCTTGACCCAAACCGAATTAGCTCAAGTTTTGGCCCCACTCGACTTGGCTTCAAGTTTGGCTTAACCTGACTCTACTTGGCACAACCTTCTTATTGGACCAACTTAACTCGACATTTTGTTTGGACCAACTCTGGTCGACCATCTGCCTGTTATGAAATGAATTACAATCTCAACAACAATTAATTGAAGCTCAAAAATTTGCTATGAAAACCTAACAAGATAAAATGAAACAAGATATTGAAATGGATATGAAACATCAAATGACTACTTTATTGGGAGGTTTATCATTCATTGGATCTATCCCTTCAAGCATTCCATCAAATAAAATAAGTTGTGTTTCTATTTAAAATTTATTATTAATATGTTTATAATACATCTTTACATTTCTTAAATATTAATTATTTCTTTTATTTATTTGTAGGATCAAGATCTATGAAGATATTACTACTATTATTTTTGAAATACTTATTTGATTTAAATGTTTTGAAATAGAAGTAGGCCTCATATATATATATATATATATATATATATATATATAATATGTTCAGATTCTTTGTTAGTTTTTTTTTTCATTTAAAATGTAATGAATATTTATATTTGATTTTTATTTATTTATATTGATATTTATTTCAACATGTTAAACTAATTTGTCTATTTATTATAGCATGGAAGGAATGTGACACATGATTTCTAATGGTAATGATAACATATTTATTATAAAAAAATGAATAATTATCCTAAAATATTTGAAATTGTAAGATTTTAAAATAGTCAAAAAAATATGATAGTGATTACTAATTTATTACTATTGTCTTGTATATCTGTGACAATGTATTCCATTCACTATTATACAAAATTACTACTGATAATTAATTTTGTCACTATAGGTTATTTTAGTGACAATGTACTTTTGTCACTATTATACAAAATTGCCAGTGACAATTACTTTTGTCATAATATAGTTCAATTTTAGGAACATTTTAAAATATTGACACAAATTCAATAGTGGTAAAACTACTAGTAACAATTTATTTATGGGCTAAATATGTTTTTGGTCCTTTAATTTCCAGTGAAAATTCAAATTAGTCCATCTTCAAAACTTTGACCCAATTTAGTTCCCAACTTTAGAAATGCATGGATTTAGTCCTTTTAACCGATTTTTGTTACGTTTATTTGACATTTCAAACGTGTTTCATGATAGCATTTAAGTTAACATTGAAGTGGAAATGTGTCAAACATTGTAAACAACTCAAATACTATCATGAAATCAATTTGAAACGTCAAATAAACTTAATAAAATTTGGTTAAAATGACTAAATCCACGCATTTCTTAAGATGAGAGACTAAATTAGTCCAAATTTTTGAAGATGGATTAATTACAATCTTCACTTAAAGTTAAGGGAGCAAAAACATATTTAACCCATATTGTTACAAGGAAACAATAGAGACATATTTATATATTTTAGTAAGAAATATTTATATCACAAAAAATGATTTTCATTGTAGTGATGGACAAATTTATGCATGCAATTTTGTAGATCTAATTTAAATTTGTGTGAAAGGTACAAGCTTTATGTATGAAATTATTTTTATTAATTAGCCTAAAAATAGGAGAAGAAAGTTACTTAAAGATGATGGAAAATTCCCTAATGATTTGTTCGATGTAAAATTTACCTCATTGAGTCACTTTTGACTAGCTCACAAATTAATTTTCCTAGTGAATTAGTAATGAAACCACTTATAATGTTTTTCCAAGAAGTAAGTGGGTAACATTTGACAACCTTTTTATATCATAGATATAGTGTGGGAAAATAAGTCACATAACTCAATCATTGAATTATTTGTTAGTTTTATAGTGACATGATTATAATTTATGTATGCATGAGTTATAACAACTTTAAGTAAACACTTCCTATTGTTACTATGATACCCTTTTATTGGCTAGGATCACCATTTCAGGTGCATGATTTGTTCCTAAGGAGGGACCTACCAAATTGGTATTCACAACACACTCAAAATTGTAGCCATATCAGCTTCTGCAATCTTACATTAGTCTACCCTTCAAAATACTGCATTTAGAGTAATACAATATATATTTTGAGCTCTTGATTGCTTGTTGCTACCTTTAACATGTATGACATGTGTACATATAGTGGTATGTCACTACTCCTAAAAAATATAATAGATACAACCGTTGAAACCTCTGTTGTGTTTGTACTTATGACCATTACAACCTTTAACAATGGGGCCATAGGATAGGCGAAAAATAATTGAAAACTAAGAATGCAAAAATGAACAATCACCTAACATATAGAAAATTTTAAGAAAATTTAAAAAATAATAAAGCAAGAAATGGACATACTTGTTAGGGTGTGTTTATTTTAACATTTGAGATGCCAAACATTAGTTCAAGAATCTTGAAAGTTGAACCCACATGTTTGGTCCATTATTTTTGCATTTCATTTAATGCCAAAAGGCCTAAGACAACCATTGCACTCAAAGCAAACTCATAGTTGCTTTTCGTTGAATGACAATTCAACCCAACTTAAGTTAAGTTCAACTCATTAGCTTCATCAACTTAAATCCAAAAACACACTTACAAGTGGAGTCAATCGTACTAGGGGTGGCAGCATTATGTGTGCATCAATGTAAGGATTAATGCACAACAACAACGATGGAGAGAACATTGTGACAATAGTTAGCGCACAATAACAAAAAATAACATCATTCAATAATAAAACTACATGTAACGACAATAACCACGAATGACTGGAAAATGAGTGACAATGTTAAAGATGAAGGAAATGAAAAGGAGAACAAGTGGTGTTGAGAGAGAAATAAAGCTCAAGTGGTAGGAGAAGAACAATAACAACAATAAAAAGAAACACACTCAAATCATGTATAAACAAGGAGATACAATGACGATGCTTCCAACTATCATCATATAATTGATGGAAAATTCAAAATGACATTTGATGATCATCAATAGCAACTATAGGGGAATCATCATCATTTGTTGTTGTCACTTTGTTATTTTAACTAGTATGATTGATCTTGGTAGTCAAGAATGTTTGAGTTATTGTATGTTTAATTAAGTTTATATTACATACATTCTACTAGCTAGCTTAATCAAACTTATACTAATTCTAAAGTTAAAATCTAATGTCACCATTTTATAGAAACATACCAACTTTACATTGGATTATGGATTGTATCATAAATAAATTCAACAAAAAAAAGGTGCAGTTAGTAATATTGTGAAGTTCATATATTATTTTGGAAATATTTTTCATATAGCTTTGATTTTGGTAATCATATTGATTCTTTCTTATAATAACATCTCTTACTTACTCTATGAGGCACATGCATTCATGCATGCATAAGGTTGCAAGATATTTTTTGTTTATTTGTAAATTTGAACTTAATTGTGCGGTGTTTGATGGCTATTTGATGGCTAGAAGATCTTTGAGGTGACCAAGAAGTTATTTGGCATTTATTGATTGTTTACCTTCTTCAAATTCTAGTTCCTATATGCATACATGGTAAGATAATGTTCATTAACAACCAATTTTAATGACCAAAAATTGTTAGTTACTATAGTGACTAATTTAGATATCAATTTACAAAATGAAAAAGTATTGGTTACTAATAGCGTTACTATTATGAATAAAAAATTATAACTGATTGCTAAATTTGTTATTAATTAATTAGAGACAAATTTAGAAACCAATTCCTTGGGTAGAAAACAAATCTTGGTAGCTAATGTTTAGTGACCAATTTCTTTTGGTAGTTAAAACCTTGGTACACCAGTGCAGTAAGGGCTTTTTGCCCTGGTTATTTTCCTCATTTTGCCTCGGGTCTGGAACCGAGGCATATTGGGGTGAGGCCAAAAGGTACCCCTTTTGGCCTCGATTTTTACCCGAGGCCATATACCCCCTTTTATCCCTCGGGTCAGCTAGGACCGAGGCCATAGGTTAAAAATATTGTTTTTTAATTAAAATTTTCGTAGACTCTTTGGCCTAAGAACCGAGGCCATATACCCCTTTTTTGCTTCGGTTTAGGTAACAACCGAGGCCTATTCTACTGCTTTTTTTTAAATAAATTTTTCGTTTTATTGTGATTCCCATATTTAAACCTGCATATTTTTTTCACAGAGTAACACAAACCAGAACAAAATATTTTCTCAAACATCCACAATCCAAAAACATTTAAAAGATAATTGAAATATACACAATCCAAATACATATATCCTAATCAATACTATTGTACATTTGAATTATGAATTTTGCACATGCTATCCTACCAAACTTTATGGACTTCGCGGGAATTGGCAAAGGACTCTTGAATGTCTGCAAAATAAGACATTAAGTTAGTATATAGAAAGACAACTTTAGTATACCAAACTTTAGAATATTGCAAAGTAATTGTTTTAATTCAAAAATATATTACCGTGTCCCAATTAGTTGTAATACGAGCACGCACAATTGTTGTCATCCATTGCATTATATAGTAACCGCACTCATATGAGCCGGTTTGTCTATTACACTACATTATATCAACAACATTAAAATCAATTAATGAAGAAAATCAAATCAAACAATTATAAATATATGGATAGAAATATCAAACCTGGAGGGAACACCATGCAAGACATTTTGCCTTAGTCGTTGATCTCCCTAACAACATGTTATGTCCAATAATTGAACTATGATAAAGGGAATAAGTTAGGATACTTTTATATAACATGTCATTTTCATAAGATTGAGATTAGGTTTCTTACCAATCTATCACTTGTCTAAGATGATTGGGGGGAGGGCGATGCAAAGAGCAAAACCACACAACAAGGTTCTCCCTTAGGGAAACCACAAGTAATTGCCAATGATGTCTGAGAAGAAAATAAATTCATTGTTATGCATTAAAATGACAGATTATATTAGCCCAACGTTGGTGGAAGAAGAAGAGGGGCTTGCGTGGTGGTGGAGGGTCGCCGGAACAGTTGCAGAGAGAGAGAGAGACACTGTCCAATCGGAGGGACGACTGGCCGGAGGCGAGATGCGACGGTGGCAGCACAACGATGGTCGAAGAACAAGGCTCGCGTGGTGGTGTCGCCAGAAGTTGCAGAGAGAGATGGAGGAGACAGCGCGCGCGAGGAAGAAGAAGAGGGGTTCACATTTTTGTGCCCTAATTAAACTATATGGCCTCGGTCGGTTCAATTGATAACCGAGGCATATAGTGCTATTTGGCCCTGGTTCCCTGCCACCCGAGGCCAAAGACGTAACGGTAATGACATTTTTGAAATTTCTGGCCACGTTTTTGGCTTCGGGGGGTCTGCTTAACTGAAGCCTATAACACCTTTTGGCACCGATTTTATTTGAATCGAAGCCTATAACCCCTTTTGGCTTCGAGTTTTACTTGAACCGAGGCATAAAAGTTGCCTAGAATTGCAAAAATGCCACCACCCCATTATATGCTTCGGTTCCTTGCCAACCGAGGCCTATAAGGCGAGGTAAAAATGCAATTCTGCACTAGTGGTAGTTGAAATTTTAGAGATTAATTATATTTTTTTATTCATAATAGTGATTATTTTAGTGACTAATAATTTTTTTATTTTGTATATTGGTATCTAAATTGGTCACTATAGTGACCAACACTTTTTGGTATCTAAAATTGGTTGTTAATGAAATATTTTCTTGTAGTGATAAATTTTTATCAAGAAATATTTTATTTTGATATTTTTATTTTGATTTTGGTAGTTCAATTTCTTTAAACTTGGCTTAGTTGAGAGTGTAATATAATAAACTTTTGAATGTTAATTTATGATTTAATTGTATTGTCTTTAGAGTGATAGATGGCATAATACTTAATTGTTGTGATATTTATTTTGCTAAATGTGAGGAAAGGTTGTATTCTTGAGTTGCTATCAATAGGTGTGGTTAAGTAAAGTTTGGAGTTATCTATAATTATAACGATATTGAGTGGTTACAATTTTAACAAAATACCCTATACATATATAATTACTAAAAATAGCGTATACATAATTATTGACAAATTGAATATTACCATGTTAACTAATATTTTAATACTTGTAAATTAATTAAAATGCTTATATTTATCAAAAGGCACATCCAATCTAGAAATGAAGAGTCTAACTAGGTTTAAGGAGATGCACGAATTACCAAATGGTCACAAAGTCACAAAGTGTATTTACTAAGAAAAGAAAAACATCTAAGCAAGACGTGAAAGAATAATTTACATATTTTTTTTCTAAAGTTTAAATTCTTTATCGTGGTGACTTTTAAAACATAATTATTTGGCATTACTGGCAGACTTTTGGAACTAATATCTACTTGTTTATTTCGTATTGAACCTTGAATAAAGTTAAAATAAAGATAATGAGTGGCTGCATTGTATAAAACTAGAAGTTGTAATATTTTCTCCAAGCCGAACCCCACCCATATCTCAGAACTATTGTTATTTCCTTTTAAAAGAGGCAATAATTGTGATATTTTAGATATACAGATACATAAGTGATTCCCATTTGGTGTATGAGAAGCATCCAAAATAAGTTTTCCACATTGAGATCGTAACGTTTCTAGCGAAATCGTCTAATCCAAGAAAGAGAAAATTACACAAGTAGCCACGCTACTTTACGTGTCTTATCAATGTTACTCATGCATATCTTCAAGGACAAGTTAGCTTTCATGGCTCGGTGATGTCGTGAGGCACTGGGAAGATGATGCTCCATCTTGACTGTAATATCTTGCCAAAATTGAAGTTGTGAAATGGGTGATTTGGTTAGTTCAGATTAAACTGTAAAAAGGACTATTTGATTATATTTAAAGCTTCTTGAAGAAAATTGAGGTTAACAATTTTTTTATATTGTTATATAATATTTATTTTTTCTTGTTTAAAAATTGGTATCCAATTTTAATAAAATAGACATTTTCATCTCTTACATTTAATGTATAGTATTTATTTTTGTTATATATTTATAAAGGGGCTATTATATTTTGTCGTATTTAAAAATATCATATTAGCTAAAATTAAAATCAAAATTTGAAAATTAAAATAAAAATTTTAAAATATAAAAAATATATTTTTTAATGAGAAAATTTAAGAAAATTATACATATGAAGAGAGATATGTTTTGATCCATATAAGTTTGTAAAACATTACTATATGAGTATTATTTTCTTTGAAGGTTAAATTCACCTTCATGACAATTTTATTTTGAAAATAGGTTCCATATGTCCAAGGAGGATTGAATATATAAATTCTCATTGAATAAATTATTAAGCGAATGTTAGACTTTTAGGTGTACAAGGACAAGCCTCATAATTGAGGTTACAGGAGTGGCCTATTCCCATGTATGGTGCACCAATGTTCTAATCATCATAAGCTTGTCAAACATTGTTAGAGTCACCACATCTTAGGAGTCTAGTCAAAATCAACATGGAAAAAGTTTAAGAATTTCATTTGCTTTTTTTAACATTTAAGAATGACCATGAAACTCCAGGACCCTCACAAGACACAAACTTAATTTAATAAGATTATATAAGTGTGAAAGCCTACATCCAAAAGGTGAACGAAGAATATGAACTTAAAATATGGAATAGAAAACGAAAATGTAGATGACAAGGTAATATGAGTTCGAGACAAATAAGAAATTAAAGATAAAAATGGAAAAGAACTTATGGATTGAAGGTGGATATCATGTCACTTGGAGAAAATTCAAGATAAGTGATGATGGAGCCACGACTTGATCCAATAATTCAAGACAAGACTCAAGTAAGAAGAGAACTTGTTTTTTTCAAAGAAATCTAGAAACTCTCTAATTAATTCAATATTTCAAAGTTGTGCACATAGCCAACTGATAACTATTTGTAGCATTTAACACTTATGCAAGGATTATCAAATCCAAATTCTATATCTAACATCCTAATGTGTTGGTCGAAAATCAACTAATCAAAGGAAGGAGAATTTAAATTTAAAAAACTCAAAACCTAGATCTAGATTAATTGCTAAGATAAGGTTTATATGCTTCCACATGGAGTCAGATGAGTTTGATTCTCACATTGGGTAGAAAGGGACAATATATAAATAGAAATATTCATAAACCTATTGTCTTAAGGTTTTATATTGAGAATGATATAATATTTTACATGGCCTATTTCATGTGTATTTCCCATTTGTTGCTCCCCATCATGCACAACAAAATGATATTAAAGTTATGGTTCTAATTTTTTCCTCATCCGTTGGATATTGATCCTTGATTAAGATTAGCCGCCTTTGTTTTTTCCTTTAATTTGATGAAAATCTTCAAGAAAATGGTTAATATAATTAAAATTGATAAATTTACAGGAAAGAATAACTAAAATTTTGGTGTATTAAGATGAATTCCTTATTGGTAGAACATGGAGTTTGGATGCCTTTCTCTGGAAGGACTACACACTTGAAGGAGATGCTCTTGAGAATTAAGAAGAAAAAGGCCCATTCCTTTATTCTCCTATCTCTCTCAAATGAAGTTATTTCCAAACTAGCAAGTGAAGACACTACAAAAATATACAATTTTAATAGGGGTTTATTAGTGGAGGATGTAATAACCTCTGGTAAGAAAAAGAATATCAGAGGTTTTAGAAACCTCTATTAAGTGTTAGGGGTTTTGAAATCAACCCAAGTAAAATTTAGGTTTTACCCTACCTTTTTTCATTTCTTCTTTTGTAACTTTTAAAATTTTCAGTTTGATTATTCCGCTTTTCTCTCTTTCTCATTGTGTACCTACGAGGAAGATGAAGAAACTTTCGATCTTCTCTACGTGCCTTCCACCGTACTCCCTCTCCCTCCATGTTTGATGATATTTCTCTTTTAATTTCATCTCTCTAATTTCGTCTTAGTCTCATTTTGAAGATCTCATTTCGGTTGTGCATCGCTACCCTCAATTTTTGAATTGATTTCAGTTTCTCATGCCCTAACTCAGTTCTTTGCCTAACTCTTTCGATTTCCATAGTTTATGTTACGTTTCCACGGGCCTTGAGATCTGCAGAGACTTAGGAGAGAAAATGGATGCTTTGGTTGTAGGGATAGGAACTAGAGGATTAATAACAGGTGCTGAAAATTCCTCAAGCAAAAAAACTCAAACATCAACTTTTTTTTCTTAGCCAGGTTTGGAACCAAAATCTTGTTTCCCTTCTTTGATGAACTATTTATAGATTAATATCATGTTACTTTAAGCATAACTGGTTTTTGCTTCTTGAGGTTACAGATGCAACAATAGATACCTAATATTGGGACTCATTATTATTAATCAAAAGGTCAGTGGTTTTGGTTTGCAAATGCATTTTTAGAGGTGTGGTGATATCACTATATTATTCTTCTTGTTTGAATCTATGCACGACTTGGATAAAATTTATTCTTCATCAATTTTCTATTTCTGGTAGCCCAAACCTAGTAAGATTTTTTTTCTTCTAAATTCATAGTTAAAATTGATATAGAACTTCTTGATGATTCAATAGAGCTGGAACATTGTCATGGTAGGCATTCCATAGAGTGGGAATTAGAGTGCTTGATAAAAGAAAGGTAGGTGAATGTGTCAAGGGTGTGATTTTCCTGAGAAAAGAAAATCGGTCAAAATCAATCATGAAGTATATACAGAATCTGTGTTAGAAATGGGTGAGATAACCAAACGAATTATTTTTTATTTTTAAGGTGTATTATTTATTTTGTAGGTGCCTTTGATAAAATGAATCATGCATAAATCCAAAAGGGATAAACGTTTTTTCAAAAGCCAAAGAAAAAAAGAAAAAGGTTGGTTCCCTACTCTGCTAAAAAGCCAAAGTACTTCCTACAAACAATTTCAGAGCATGATAAGTTTTTCTTCACTTTGCTGAGTGGAATATGATGTTTTAGGATTAGCAAAAGATGTAAAAAGTTTTTGATACATGTGTTTCCCTTTCCTTTAACAAGGTCAGGTGCATGTGCAATGCATACACTCTAATCCACATGCTTCTTAAACCACCCTTTCACTAACCATTTGAAGCAATCAAAATGAAAAGTTACTTACATGAAACAACGATTTAGCGTTGCCAAATATAAAATCAACTGATCCTTGAATGTAACTTCGATAGAAATAATTAATTCTTGTGTTATCAATGAGTGTGTCTTGTTCCCCCACAAGCCTAACTCCATAGAATACAACTTTATCACCATCTACACGCAATGTTATTGCTTGACGTTTATTTGCATCTTTATCTACCAAATTCTGCAAAAATAGATAGGACAAAACCAACAACACATCAAACTTAAATTAGGTGCATTCTTAAGTTTGTTTAATCAAACATTGTTTAGTAACCTTCTTCTAGCTAATTACAAATGAATAATTATGTTTAGATCTTAATTAATTACCTGAATTGTAAGAGCTATTGTGCAAAAAAAAAATCAAATTGTACCCATATAATATTACAGAAAGACTAAAGCATAGTAACAACCAAACTAAAATTAGTACTATGTCAATTGGGCTTTGATTAAATTGAGTTATGAGCTTCAATCAATGTGTTATGAGCTTTGACTTTACATATTACCTGATACTAACATATGTGTTTGTCTTATTTTTTAAAGACCACTTGAAGATGTAGAAAACATCAATTATCAGTAATATTTAAATTTTTAAGTATATTAATATATATTTTATAATGTGAAGAATGTTACCAATTATTATTATTTTTAATGTTAGGTATCTGATCAGGGGAGTTTTTCCAATGGAAAAACAAATGACTCAGATCAAGATTGATACAGAAGAATCTTATTAGACTTTCATTTTATTTGACTTTATAACAAGTATAACAAAGATATTGTAATATTTCACTAGTTTGAATGTTTAAACTTTATTATTTACTTTGAACTTATAGACTACGTTCCTTGTTTTTATGAATGTTATATCTAGTTATAAACAAATATCTAAATGTTAGAATTTTTTCATATCATATGTTTTATGAATTATAT
>Ga0214544_1009063_pt1 | contig 15930 bp, 6 predicted proteins | sample CNSS3metaG_FD_160074 | JGI IMG/M metagenome (GOLD analysis project Ga0214544, IMG submission 160074) | Root nodule microbial communities from cowpea collected in UCLA plant growth center, Los Angeles, California, USA - CNSS3 | ecosystem: Host-associated > Plants > Roots > Nodule | place: USA...
TATTTGAGATCAATTCCGTATTCGTTGTGAGACGACTCAGGGTTATCTTAACCCTAACTATTTTGTTCACTACTAACTGGCAATACTGAAGTTGCTAAAGTAGTGGTAATTTGATCACCTAACGACAACGATATGGTACTCAACTTTATTGAACTGCAGCACTATGAAAGTACCATTCACTTATCTAGGTATACCTGTTGGTGGAAATCAAAGAAGAAAGGAATTTTGGCAAGGCTTGATGTCAAAAATCAGAAAAAGATTATCTAGATGGAAAGGTAGACACATCTCATTCGTAGGAAGAATGACTTTCATTAAATCAGTATTATCCTCCATGCCTTTATTCTTCATATCACTTTTCAAAATGCCATCTATTGTCAGGAAAGAAATAGTTAAAATACAGAGAGACTTTTTATAGGGATGGGGCCATGAGGGTAGAAAGATTGCATGGGTAAAATCGGAAACCATATGTAAGCCTAAGGAAGAGGGAGGATTAGGAATAAAAGACTTGAAAAGATTCAATTATGCCTTTTTAGGCAAGTGGAAATGGAGACTAGGAAAGAAGGAACGAGGTCTATGGAGTGATATCTTATTTTCAAAATATGGGTCATAGAGAGCTTTAAATGATAAAAACAACTGCCAATTAGACTCGTGGTGGTGGAGGGATCTTAGGAAAGTATGTGGGAATGGAGAGGGGGAGATTGGTTTGATAATAATATTACTTGGAAGAGTGGAGATGGAAATAGAATTTTGCTTTGGGAAGATATATGGATAAGAGATTTACCCTTGAGGGATAAATATCCTAGAATTTTTGCAAATTCAAACCAAAAGGAAGCAAGACTACTTGAGGTTGGAAATTGGTATGAGAATCAGTGGAAATGGAACGTATTATGGAGAAAAGAGTGGTTTGAATGGGAAAAACCAATGGTAGAAGAAATGATGCAACACATCGAGGGCTGCACATTGCATAAGCAAAAAGAGGATGAATGGGTTTGGAGAGGGGATGCCTCACAAGATTATATGGTTAAATCTGCATATAAGAAGATGCAAAATGGAACTATAGGGGATGAAGAGACATTGTATAGAACTTTTTGGAATGTTAAAGCTTTACCCACAGCTCACATTTTTGCATGGAGAGTACTACATAATAGGGTAGCAACATATGATAATCTACCTAAAAGAGGAATTCTTCTGGAGAGTAGAAGATCTGTCATGTGTGACACTTGTGACGAATCAGTATGCCACTTATTTTTCACCTGTAGGGTGGCTACTCAAATTTGGAAGTTGTGCGATTCTTGGATTGGTGTTTCGTCAGTACATCATAATAGAGCAAAAGACCATTTCCTAGGTTTTGATATGCTAGGGCTTAACTCTAAAGGAAATTGTGTATGGAGGACCGTGTGGGTGGCTATATTATGGGGTATATGATAATTATATATTTAGGAACTCTAAAATAGATGGTGAGGAAGTGTTCACATTAGTGCAAATTAAATCTTAGGCATGGATCACAAGTAAGTACCCAAAAGCATTTTTTCATATTTTGACTGGTGTTTGAGCCTGATCATTTGCCTCAAATCTATGTGCTAAGAACTTTTTGATGCTAATGAAGAGAGGTTTTGGGTAGTTCTCCTTGTAGATGACTCAATGTAAGCCCGAAGGGAAAGGTGGAAGTAATGAAAATGTGTGGAATGCTAAAAGTAGAGATGCCAAAAATATACTTGCTCTTATTCCTATAAAGATAAAAGGTTGTGCAAGAATATGTTGAGAACTAACATGCAGGTGGAATCCATGAGAAATGAGTAATAGCCAAGAAGATCAAGTTCAAACATCAAGCCAAGTGGAGTTGGGAAGCTTAAATGAAAAGCTATCAAGGGATCTTTGCAATAAGGGTTGACTGCCTTAAAATGTCCTACAAGTATAAAAGTAGGAACAATATGTAAATAATATGAAGGTTGAAGACTATTCTTTTGATTCATTACATGTATGAGCTCTTTAAATATAAATGTGGGGTGGATTACTGAAAAGTATTTTGAACATCATCATGGTGGTATTATTTATAGTGCTTATGTCAATGTAAATTAGCTATTTCATTATTGTTTTTAGGGTCTGGACTATTATGGAGTTACAACATAATAGTAACAAATCTGTAATGTTTTTGTAACTTGTAAAAGAGTTAGGGCATCCCGAATGTCCTACTATATTTATTTAATTTTTGTTGCTGATAAAAAAATGAAACAACTAGAATATGAATATGAAGAAGTAGCCAAATATTTGATTTGTGAAGATAGTGACAGGGACACTACACCATTTTTCGCTTTAGGCAATAGCTAAAAAGTGTGGTCTGAAGTTAAAAAAGTGTGACCTAAACTTTAGGCAACACTTTGACAACAGTTTTCTAGGTGTGGAGGATACGCCTATGGGCTTAGGTTATAGGCAACGGTTTTTGTACTAAAGGCCACACAATTTATAAAAATGTTGCCTTATAGTATTAAAATAAGCCACATATTTTAAATGTTGCTTATTGTATATAGATAACACTATCCAAATGTTGCTTATTGTTTATAGACAATACATTTTAAATGTTGCTTATTATTTATAAACAACACATTTTAAATGTTGCTTATTGTATAAACAACAATTTTTGACAACACTTTTGAATTCATTTTTAAATTAGTTTAAAATATAAATGTATATTTAAATCAATAGTTTTAAAATTATAATTATTTATTTAGACAATTCTTTAATTATTTTATGTTATTGATTTATGACACATTAATTTAGACAAGTCATTTTATATCACAAATATAATCATTTTATATGCACCCTTTGTCATTACCTTTCAGGAGAACATAGTTCAATGACAAAAGTCACAATAGTTTATATCATAATTTGTGCCCCAAAAGCACAAAGCATTTACCTCAATGTCAAGTTTTTTCAAATAGGATATAAACAACAGTTTGTACTTAACCAAGAATGTGAAATTTTCGAATTAAAATTCCATACAGCTACAAAAATAGAGTACAACCCTACAGTCAATCATGGGTCATGGGTAGAGATATGTGACATTTTATCAAATTTCCATAAGTGAGCTGGCTTCTACTCTGTTGTTGGTACTACCCATGTTGTAGTTACTACCACAGGGAAATCAGATGAGTGACCATGAATTGAAATATATACCAATACTGGCATATGCTAAATAAATTGTCATTGGCGCATTAAATCAATGTCAATATGAGAATTGCGAATATTCAATGGTCGTGATGCTGGCCACAGCTCAAAGATGACGTTCGAGTAATATTTTAATTTGGCAAAAGGCTATTCATTGCAACTAGATTATGAACTGTTTGATGATCAGTCTCTATAGCAACTTTTGCCACTTCAAAAGGTTCTTTTTTTCTTTATCTTTGTCTTTGATCCACCCTATGTAAAGCTTCCAACTATAACTTGTGATAATAGAGCATCCAAATTTAACAAGTTGCAAGTTTTAACATGATAATGATGATCTTCAACACTAAAGTATGATGGCAGCAATAAAATGCTTTTACCTGAACTGGACTTACGGCAATAAGCACTCTGCAAGGGAAACACTTAATCCACCAGTTTAATTGTGGGAGCCACCACCATCAGCAACCAAGTAAGAGCTTGACAGGCACAATATCTCAAAATGCCCTTATTGAATCCAAAGTCCATTTTAACTTCCAGCACTCTCAAACAACAACTATGAGAGTTTGAAATACATCTCATCAGCAATTTACAAATGAACAAGAGTTCAGCACTTACTATAACAAAATTAGAAATCAAAAACACCAAAAAGACACACTATAGACAGACAAATATGATTGTGTCCATGCCTCACAGTTTGTAGTACCATGTCTATTACATTGCATGTTAAACTTTAAAAAGAAATATCATAATTTATATAAGATATTCATGATACCTGAATTGATCATTGTAAGCATTGGAGGATGAGATAGATAATTATCTGATAGACCTGCAATCACATAGACAAACAACAAATTAGAATAGCAACGTCCAAAGAATGCATCTTACAACTCACAAGAATGTTTGGAACATTAATCAATTTTAACTTCTGCATTATTATTATCAGGATAAGGAAAACATTTCAAAAATATATGAAAAGATCACATTTAAGAAGAGCTTTGACAGACCATATTAGAGAGAATAATCATCCAACCCTGAACCACACTACCTGCAACATATTGCAAATCCCTTGACTTTCTAGTTCACTGAGTGTAGGAAGGTCGTTGATACCTTATCAAACTGATCCAAAACAAGATGATGTGTATTTTGATCATCTCCTTATTCTATCTCATCCAAATCATCATCATCTTCTTCATTTAATGGAAGTTTATCATCATCCTCCTGAATCATTTCCCACTTCATTCTAAGCCACGAGGAATGCTAGCTGGCACTTCTAATAATTAATAAAGGAAAAAGTAACAATGTAGAGATTAAAAGTAATAAAGTAAGACTACTAAAGCTGAGGTTGGATCAGAAAATCAAAAACAGAACTATAGGATTTGCTTTGGCTTACATGGTTTTCTACAAGAGCAAGCAACATTTAAACAAAGAAGAGCACAATGATGCTTAACTTTCTTCCCATTGCTCAAAATGGACCTCACACAACTAAACTGGGAGAAGAAGATATGGAGAGAAGCTGACTCATATAAGATACATCTAATTAACAAAGAAGAGAGTACCATATAAAAACATAATAGATTAATTTTATTTTTAACAACTATTTTTTTAACAACATCATAGTACAATATAACAACATAATAGATTAGGAAATCATGCAAAATTGTAATGGGTTGCAAAAGAAGACAAAGGTGCAGGTGTGTGAAAGTGAATCATTCTTTTCTCTACACAAATATGTGCATGCAAGATGCAGCCTTAAATAATTTTATATAATTCAACAAAGAAAACGAAACATATTTTATATAATGCAGTTGTTAATATCCACTTATAATATATATATATATATATATATATATATATATATATATATATATAAATAATTATATATAAAAATATTTAAATTTATATAAAAAATACATATAATAAAAAATATATATATATATATATATATATATATATATATATGAATCATGATATTAAGAGCATCTTACTTCTAAGGATCCTACATTAATTACAAAATTTTAATCTCATAAGATTTTCTTTGAAGTATGCTAATGTGGTATAACAATTAAAATCTTAAATCTTAAATATTTTAGATCATAACATTGAAAAAAGAGCATGGAATTCTGATTCATTTGGGAAAATATTTCATGAAAATGGAATAGATAGACTATGGACCAAGAACTTGCCATGTGAATAAGATTGTTACGCTTCAATATATATAGCAGCAAGGTTCCAAATATTTGAGACTCTAAGTTGAAGTATTTAACTACTAAATACCAAGACTTTTGGCAATCATAGATTCTGATATAAACATTTAATTCTAAAACAGATAGACTGATTTGAAGCTTTAACATATTTTCACTATGAACTAACACACATATTCATGTACTTCTCTGATGCCAAAGATTGTAAATAGTACAACTAAAGAAAGTGAGCCATAATAAACTTTGAATGAGAGAAAAAAAAATCATTTCAAGAAATGGTTCCTGTTACACAAAAACGAACATAAAAAATTAGCAAAATCTATCCTCTACTTTTTAATCCTCTCTCTTTCTTGCTCATTTTTTTTCTCATTATCTGAGTCCAATTATGTTATGAATCCTGCATATCTTCTTGTTCTACCTACTCAAAATCTACATATCTGAGCCCATAAAAAATATTGTTGTTCAAAAAAAATGTGTACAAATGCCAACGCAAAATAGTGAAATCTACCATTGAAAATGACAGTATAATACCACCTCCAACCTCTAAAAGCTCAAATTAGATTCCATTACCTTTTTTTTCGAGAATGCTCAAAGCCAAACAAAATTATAATAAAATAAACATAAAATTGAATCGCAATTTGTAACTACATAGTTCTAGTCAAAACTTACATTGAAATCACGCATTCTACTTCTCCAATCTAAATTGCACACCCTACTTTGTCAAATTCGTCAATATAATAGATATCTCGGTCATTCAAAACAAGGTCACTACACTTAAGAACCTGAATCATAACAATAAAAATTAGGTTCTACATTGTTAATGTGTAAAATGAGTAAAAAATCTCATTCGTGATCCATACAGTTTCTCCTTCACCCTAAACCAATTTTTACCCTAAATTATTCACTAAAACCCTAAATTAGTGTCACCGGCGTAGAGAGATAAGACGCATGGACGCACCTGAGTGAGGAATTACCGCATAGAGGAGATGCACATGACCATAGGTTCACGAGGCCACTCTATTGACAGTGAGAGACGCGCACATACGAAGCTTTCTTTTTGTGTGTTTAAGTAAGTTTTTTTGACGAAATGAAGGAAGCATTGACGCACAGAGGAGATGCATACACATAAATGTTAAAGAAGTCACATTGTTGAGAGGGAGAGATGCGCGCATAAGAAGCTTAAGCTTGCAATGTTTATTAAATGTGTGTTGAGTGGGAAACAGGGAAAGGGAAAAGAATAGGAGGGATTTTTTTTATATTTTTTATGAAAAAATTGTGTAAAAAATACTTATATTTTTTTTTGCATAAATTAATTAAATGTTTTGTAAATGTAAGACAACGTTTCTATTGTTTTGGTCATACAATTTAAAGGTAACATTTAAATAAATGTAACATAAACATTCAACATTTTATAAAATGTAGTCTTTGACAATTTTTAAACCACACCTTCAAAAAAATTGTGGTCTTTGGTAATTTGTGAAGAATACTTTTAAAATTGTTGTCTTTTATGTACTTAGGCAACACTTTTATATGTGTTGTCAAATTCAGTGTTGTCTAAATTGAAAAATGGTGTAGTAGGAATAACAAATATAATGCTTTAAACTAAACTAAAATGGTCCTAAAATATAATTAAAATGATGCATGAGACTATATCTACAACTACACTTAAAATTGAGTAGAATGCATGGTTTATATAAATATGAAATCTATGATTTTACCTCCTAAAATGAATCCTAATGTATGAAAATTATATATGCATGCATGAAATGTGTAAACAAACATATTTAAATATGTATTGAAGTTTAAAACTACTTAAAACATGCATAACAGTGAAAACAAAAAGTTGTTTGTGAAATGTCACAATGAACTGAAAGAGTGAATTATGTAAAATATGATGAAGCACGTCTAGATACCTAAAACTAATCATAATATGCATGAAAAACTTAGAAACCACTCAAAATACAAAAAATCACATTGGAAATCAAACATGACTAGAAATTTTTATATTTCATGCAAATTTTCTTGTAGAATTTTCACAAAAAATTTGCACGAAAAGTGTTCCTTGGCATTTCTCTTACAAATTTTGATCGGTAGGTAATACCTTCGTGGATAATTAGTTACCATGGAATTTAAAATTTGTAGAAAATTTCTTGTAAATGTTTTTACAAAAAATATTTACAACAAATTTTCTTACAAAATAAAATTCACAGCTACTTTTCTTGCGAAAAAATCAATTTAAAAAATGGCAAGTACTTTTTCCTACTAATTTAAATTTCACAAGTAATTTTCTTGGGGTTTTCAAATTCGCAAATAATTTCTTGCAATAAAATTCGCAAGTAATATTTTCTGCAAAAATGAATTTGTAAGAATGTTTTTTCTACAAATATTTTCACAAAAAAATTCTGTAAAAAAAATAATAAATTTTAAAAATATATATAATTTTTTATTTTTATATTATTTTTAAATGACAAAACAATTTATAAATGACTCATGTTTAGTTATTTTTATAGATGAGTCATGTTTAATTATTTTTATATCAGCTAACTTAAAATTAAAAAATTAAAAATCCTTAATTTTAACATTTATTATTTATGAGAAACAAACACATTAAACAAGTTATACATTTCTATTATTCCAAATGTAGTTATTTCTATAACTTTTTGTCTAACATTTTTCTATAACTACTTCTGCAGTACAAGAGATGTTCATAAAGGAATGTAACTCATCGTAAAATAGTTTCTGTATCATCCAACAAATTATTATATATAATCAATTTTTTAATTATAATTTCTTGCTGATTAACACTATAAACAACTTTTTTATTTAAGAGTACATAGTAATTAGACTCTAATTGTAAATAAATCTAACATAAATTATATATTAAGAATACATAGTAATGCGAGTTTTGTCTTCATTTCGAACATTGCTCCTTCCAAGTGTTTGAACCAGATTTGCATGATGCCCTTCCAATAGCAGCAGACCTACTTTCCTCTTGGGAGCATTGTAGAATGAGCAAAGTCATGAAGAAGGAGTGGAAGTAAACACAAGCAGATTAACATAAATTAATAAATCAAAAGAAATATTTTCTCTTGCACTGCAACATCAAAATGAGTCTCCCAATTCCTATTTGAAACCTATTAATGTAGAACATAAGGATTATTATTACCCGTCAGATAATATATGGATAAATTTTTTCATAAATATTGTAAGAGAAGAAAATAAGATAAAAATTTCTAAGCAATAGCTAGTAAAAAAATTTATCATTAATGCATCAATAACAATATAAATTTCTCCGGTATATGCAAAATCAACCAACACTTGACACTTGGCTCTGTTTTAGATAGATATCTCCTTTTTTCTGGCTTTTATTTCTCTTACATTCTACAGATTAGATTCAATGATGTCTAAATCTACTTATATTCTCTCCCATAGTGATTATATAAGGCATTCATGTTTTATCAACATTACAAGTATTGCATAAACATCATGTAAACATTTTATACTTCCTTGACTAATTAAAACATGTAATTCAGAATCATAAAGGAAGTGTATACACAGAGAAACTGTGTGTTAATCATTGCATGACTGATTATGTGAAGTGTAGGCTTTGCTAACTTAAGGTTACCACTAGATGTGAATCACATAAAGATTAAAGAGTATTGTAGATTTTGCTGCATGAGACAAATTTTGTACTTTGAATAATAACCGTAAATAGTAAGAGGAATCAAAATTAGTTGCCAAACCACATCTCGCTTCATAGTTGCATATGAAACTCAATGCAACAAAAATGTTTGAAACTTACGGTAGCCAAAATAGCCTTCCCTCGCACCATAATATGAGTATTCCTTGACATTATTTCTGTTGACTCTTCCCAAATATTGTAAAGTTGAGCACAACATTAGTCATAATCAAAGGCTCAAATACTCTAACATACTCTGCCACTAATTCAAATCGGCTAGGAATGTACTAAAGCTTAGTATCTTTGAATGACAAGGTCTTCAAACCAACAATAATAAAAATACAAAAGAAATTTAAAAAGGAACCAAAATTTTCCACCATCTCTCAAGATCCTCCTAACTTCTCTCTCCTTTCCCATAAACACACTACTCTTCGGCACAATCTCAATGGCCACCGACGACAACCCTAGCAAACAATAACAATTCAGCCACAGGAGGCAAACAACTAATCACTAACTAACACTCATGCACATAAACAGAAGACACTAGTACAGTAAGGGCTTTTGGCCCTGGTTGTTTTTGATATTCTGTCTAGGTTCCAGAACCGAGATATATTAGGGTGAGGCCAAAAGGGATGGTTTTTTACCTCGGGTGTGAACCGAAGTCATAAAGTTACTCTTCTGTCTCGGTTCTAATGTGAACCAAAGCCATTGTGTCAAAAAAAAATTAATTAATTAAAAGCTCGCGACGACACATATGCAGCTCTTGAAGCAACGGTGGTCGTGGTAGCTTCTGCAGTGGAGGCGTTCTCGTCGTAGTAGCGCGTTCTTGGTGGGGTTGTGGCTCATGCACAACAGCAATTGTCAGTGGTGGTTTGTGGATCTACAGGGGTCGCGACAATGTTTATAGATCTGGTTTTTTGATTTGTAGGTTTCACTATCGCCGATCTGGTTTGCGCAACCACTGATGGCGTTGTGTGAATGCGGGAGAGCTCACGATGGTAATGGCACTTCTTCTCTTGCAGTGTCTCTTTGTGACAATGCAATGGTGTGTTTTGAACCCTAAATCTGTGAACCCCAAAGCAACACAAACAAACCAAAACGCAAAATAAAAAAATGCAAAAGGAAACCCATTTTTCGAACTCACCGGCAATGAGAAGCGACAATGCAATCGACGATAGTGAATGGCACAACGGAGGCGGTGACGCGCGACGACAACGACAGCTAGTCGGCGATGGAGCTAGATAGTGGTGGTGGCAGAGAGTGCAAAGGGTTCGCGCAGAGAGAACTGTGAGAGATGATGAATAGTGGAAAGGGTTCGCGAATTGGGAATTATAACAAGCTTTATGGCCTCGGTTCAATTAATAATCGAGGCCTAATTTACTTACTGCCTCAATCCAATAATAACCGAGGCCAAAACATCTGACGCTGATGGCATTTTTGAAATTTTGGTTACTAGGTTGCCTAATAGGCTTCGGTTCATTTGTAACTGAGGCATAAAACTACTTACTGCAACGGTTCTTAGGATACCCGAGGCAAAAAAGTTCGACACAATTGCAAAAATGCCACTGCCTTCTTATAGGCTTCGGTTCCGCTATAAACGAAGTCTATAAGGCGAGTTAAAAAGTCAAATCTGCACTAGTGAGAACTCCATTGGATTAATTACCAAACACGCAATTACTAATTAACATCAAAGCCGCTTGACGCAAGCCTTTCTGAAAACCGTTAATATGTTCTTGGATGATACAATCCTTTAAGTCTTCCAACTCAGCCTCCAGGCCTTTATGTTTCTCCTTTAACTCGTCGTAGTTGGCCTCCAGATCAACAATATTTCCTTTCAACTTCTTTTCCGACTTCAGGCATCGAACTTTCCAAGTACCAAGCCTCTTCTTTTCCTCCAACCATTCTTCTCTCTCCTTTTCCCAGGTTGCCTTCTCTTCGGCATGTTTATCAACTTGACCGTATAATTCCTCTATCTTCGACCAATTCCCCTCTCTTAACTCTCTTTGAAACAAACTCCTAACTCTATGTCCCAAGATCAGGGTGTTGGGCTCTATATTATCGATTGAGTTAACCAAAGCCTTCAATAAGTTTATATCTATATCCCGTCGGATAAGCGTTTTCGGTAACACTATAAGATCGGCTTCCGGCTTCTTAGCACCGCTAGACGATCCCAGTCACAACAAGGCGACCCTCACCTTCTTAACATCTTTCCCTCCACCATGCTTGGCGGGCGAATCTGCTTTTCTTTTTGATATCCTATGCATGTGCACTTCAACCAAGGACTCTTGTAAGTTAGGAACATCAGTGCTCCTAGCAACTTTGGCCCTCGCAGCTTTCTCCTTCCTTAGAGCTTGAAAATGGTTCAAGTTCTTCTTCCCAACCTGTGCCATGTGCCCTACAATAATCACACCAAACGTCGATCAGTCAACTTAAAGACAACATAGCATTTAAAATTACAAAAAGATACCTTCTATATCAACAATTGGACGAATCGAATTATAAACCCTAACTAAGCCCTTAGTGGGCAACCTATCACTAAACTTCATCAGCGTCTCCACCACCTCCTTATCTGCCACCGACAATCTTTCCATCTTCATGTCCTTATACTGCCAAGGGTTATCGGTCCAGCTAAAAGGGAACTTAGTGCTCCCGTCATCATTATAGAAGTACGACCTCCCAGGCTCTTTCACTACTACCTTGAAGAATCCATCTTTGAAATGCTTGAACGATTGAGTGAACGCTTCCAACCTGCTTATACTCGGCCAGCTTATCAAAGATAACCACGTTGTCAGATGTTTAGGCCTCGTATCATAGAAATACAAAAATGATTGCGGGGATGGTTACAGATACAACGAGTGGCAGAGAACACGAAAAGCTTGCAAGTACGTCCAGCTGTTCGGATGCAACTGAGTAGGAGCCACGTTTAGCAAACGTAGTACCGCCATGGTGAAATCATCAAAAGGCAACCTCATGTGCAGTTGTTAAAAATGACACATGTACATGTAGAAGAACCCATCGGTCGTTCCCTCTTGGTCATGACATACGCAGTCCACGGCACTCACCCGCTCTAAAGCCACTATATCATGGCTTATGTCTCTCTCCACGATAGGAATGCAATTGAGCCATTACTTAAGCAACTTCAACCATCTGAACAATGAATACTGGTTCCGTACATCTCTTTGGCAACCCATTCATACCCGGCCTTGGCCGACCAACTACTCTATGCTATTTTCTTTTGGAGGGTTTTCTCTCACCTCAGTCACTGTCTCCATCAGAATCCTGCTTGAACCTACCGTTGGATCACCACTTCTGATGCGGCTCCTCCGTCGTGGTACTCGCCGGAAAAGCTCTCCAATCGGCGTTTCACCGATTGAAACTCGTGAAAGGTGAGGGAAAACACAGCGAAAGGCTCGATTATGGTGCTTAAGCTCAGATCTCACTGGTTTGGTAAACCCTAACGAGCCTAAAACCTAATCTAGGGTTTAGGATTTGAGCAGAGACGAAAGGGGAGTGTTCTCAACCAAATTTTAACATTCATCTCAACTAAATCATTACATGAAGTGGCTTGCCTTTTATAGATGAGGGCAATCGGTGAAAACAGAAAAGAAGAAAGGAATCGTTGTTCTAACAAGTTTTCCAAACCGCTTAGTGGAAGAAACATGAAGCTCTAATGATGCTAGGGTGGAACGCATGGAGCAAGCGTGTCCATGTGAGGGGAGAAGAGCTCGCATGAAGAACACACAAACTATGCATGTGAATGCACAAACTGGAACCCTAGCTAATGGTAGGAGAAACACGTTGTTTGGGGCTAGTGTGAGGCTACACGTGGAGAAACCCTATCACGGGTTTGGGACCTAGCGACGCTCCAAAGAAGAAGTTGATTCATTTTGCAGGGTCATTAAATGACGAGAACCCAAAGACTTGGAGAGTATTGAATTGGTCTCAATAAGGACGTTGGCTGCCGAAGGATTGAATGCGTGAGATATGGGAGAATTGGGCTCGGGCCCAATTAAAAGTGTTGCTATGTAGAATCAAATGTTGGCTTCAACGCGGGATGAAGAGAGAAATGAGCTGCTTCAACAAGTTGTTGTGTTTGGTGATGTGTTGCACAGGCGGAAAGTAATAGGGTTGGAAGGCTGGGGGACTAGTGTACTGTACCTAAGCGGACCAAGAAAACTACTCATACATTTCCAATCCTTTGCCACTATGCCTCGACCGACAAAGGCCGGGAGACTGGTGTACTACACCTAGGCGGACTAATAAAACCGCACGACCAAGCTCGCCTACACATGGCCCCGCAAGAGAAATTATCAAGTGAGTAACCGGACAAGTGAAAGCACACAACGACGTAGGCCGCCTACTTCAGAAAACAAGATGACATCTGTTGACCACTCCAGACTTAGAATATTACAGACAAGGCCCCTGGTACCAACAATCATTAACTAAGGGCCTGGGCCAAGCCCAAACCCATCTAGGACCCAAGCAATGGCCCAGCCCCCAAGAGGGGCAGACATAATTAATAACTCTATAAATACACGTGGACCCCAATAATTAAAGGTACACTTTTATTAATCCCTTAATCAAGAGTTTTGACTTTCTGAGAATCTTTTCACTGACTTGATCGTCGCAGCCCTCTCCGCAGGTAACCCCTCAAGGGTCCTGACCGTGTACATCGACAGATGGCATATGCAGACCGAAGAGGAGCCAACTCGAGAGATTGAGGTTTGAAGTAAGGTGATATTTGTGTCCTTAACATCTCTTATTTGTTTCTATAGGAACATAAGAAATACAACGAAGTCCAACAGTGAATCTGAAGCTTCGAATTTTAATCAGAGGCGAAGAGATGGAATTGGATAGGAGGAAAGTAAGTTACCTTAATATCTGGACGATCCTTGAGGAGAATGTCGTGGTTACGTTCCTCGGGGAGAGCTCGTACAGTCTTCCTGATCGAAGTCTTTGCGTCTATCGAGCAGAGCTTGCAGCTGCGGAGAAAACGTTGTTGCCTTCGAATCCCACCGATAATTCCCTCATTTCTCAATCACTCTCACATGCTATCTCTCGATTTCATTTGAATTCAGATCACTATATTCGATTTTGATTCAGAGCTGAATTGTGTAGAGAATGAGTAAGTGAGGTTAAGTGTTGCTTTTATAGTTGGTTTGTTACCCAAAAAACAAACTAATCTATCATTTAATTTATTTTGTTTCGAAAAAATATCATAGGAAGACGATAGATTTTATGCAAATTCTAAAATACCATAAAACTTATTTATGAATTTCTTTTTCTAAGAAAATATGAATGAAAAACTTAAAAAATTTGCTGCTTTTCCTGCTCTTTTTTAATTTCCAAAATAAAATAAATAAATAATAAGTAATCTACAGCAAGTTTTGTAAGAATTTTGTAAAATATTTTTGCCTCAAATTAATACTCATATCAAAATTTATAAATATTCTCTGACTAAAATTTAAAAAAAAAAATTGACAAGTAATATGAATATTTTAAATAATGAAGTTCCTGCAAAAGAAAATTAGTACTTTCCTGCCATATTTTATAAAACATTTAACTTCTCTTACTAATTTAAATTTGCAGAAAAATTGTAACAAATATAATTTCTTTACGTGACATTTTTTAAAAATTTAAATTTGCAAGAAAAATATCATATAATAATAAATTCATAACAAATTTTACATGAAATTCATGTAAAAAAAATTTGCAATAAATTTGGTAGGTAATTGATAAATTTCTAGTAGTTAAAATTGCTAAACTAGGCAACACAATGTTCATCAACTTTTCACAGATTATGCAGATTTTGGTTTATATGCAAATGCTAAGTTGTATGCGGTATGAATGCATGAAACCTATTAAAAAAACTAATTGTAAATAAAAGATTATGCAGATTTTGATTTATATGCAAATTCTAATATGCAGTATGAATGCACGAAACCTATTAGAATTAATAAGATAATGCATGAGAAATGTGAATAAGCACCAAACTACTTGTAAATCACAATTCCATATAATAAACCATAAATAAAAGAACCTAGAACCAGTAACGTGACATTACAATGTAAACTGTATTCTACTACGCAGAATTGGTTGAATTAATCCTAATTAACCACTATAACAAAGAATTTAACAAAAATAAAGCTAGAATTGAAAACCCTAATTCTAACCTAAACTAGAAAACTAGATTAACAAAAGTAACTTCCTAGACTGTCAAAAACAAAAATATGTTTTATAACTAGAATTTCAAGATTCGAAGAAGTTTGTAATTACGGACAAACAATTGAGATATAAAACATTTCCATATTAAAGAAACATAAGCATGAGCTGCAACGATTTGGTTCTAAACCAGAAAGTAGAATTTCAATTTCTAGCTCAATTGATTCTCATCTCTAAACAAATGACTGATATAATAAATATTCCTTTTATTAAACTCATGAATTTGCAAATATTGTTTATGATATTAAATTAAGAGGAATATTTTACTTGACATCGTACTTATTACCTTTATGATTTCAAAATTGTTTCCTTCATGGTTTGATTGTGTTCAATGTTTAAAACAAGCCTAAAAAGAAAAATTTTATTTTGATTATGTTTCTTTGTGTTCAAAAAAATATTGCTTTTTAAAGTTTGTTCAGTATGTTTAGTCTAATTACAAGACTGAAGTAAGTTTTACACCAGTGCAGAATGGGCTTTTGGCCCCGGTTGTTTTTGTTATTCTGCCTCGGTTTTAGAACCGAGGCATATTGGGGTGAGGTCAAAAGGTATGACTTTTGGCCTCGGGTGTTAACCGGAACCATAAAACGCTTTTTCTGCCTCGGGTAACGTAAGAACCGAGGCCATAGGGGACATTTTTTTGGACCACCACTGCAGTTGTGGTAAGTC
>Ga0214544_1009069_pt1 | contig 15914 bp, 4 predicted proteins | sample CNSS3metaG_FD_160074 | JGI IMG/M metagenome (GOLD analysis project Ga0214544, IMG submission 160074) | Root nodule microbial communities from cowpea collected in UCLA plant growth center, Los Angeles, California, USA - CNSS3 | ecosystem: Host-associated > Plants > Roots > Nodule | place: USA...
GACACAAAAAGGCCCAATCCCCCCCCCCCCCCCCCCCGCCCCAAATTTTTAAATTTTTTTTAAAAAAATTATTTTATTTTTTAGATTAATTTTTTTATATAAAATATAATATTTAATGTTAATAAATAATAAAATAAAAAATTAAATATAATAAGGAATAATAAAATTTATCGATATATTGTTTTTTGTTTTCTCATTTGAAGTTTCTCGGTATGGTATACATTTATACTCTTACATCTTTTCTTTTGTTTTAAAAAAAAATAGAAAGTTATATATAAATTCATTCTTCTCATTTTCGGTTCTCATTCGTTATCTTTCAAGATAAAAAAATAACTCTTTTTTTTTATAGAAAAATATTAGTTTGATATTTAGTTTTTTTTTTCATCTTATGAGTTTTTTGTATATTTTTTTTTATGAATATAAAAAGAAAATTTATGTATTATATATTTTTTGATAACTATTTCTTAGATGTGACTTGATTATCATAATTTTTGTAGTAATTACATCTCTCAATTTTTTATTAGATTTTAATAAATTATTTTTTAGTCTTAATTTTTTTTTTAAATAGGTATATTGACGAAGAATAAAATAATAGATTAATTCTTTTTAATGTGATAAAAGGGAAGATATCATTGAAGATGAAAACAATACAAATGTACTTTTTCACCTCTATTCAAGCATGATACTAAGAATTCAATTGTTGAATTAGAGAACCATTCCTTAATATTCAAATAATTATAACGGGAAAGTTTTATATTAATTCTTTTGAATTATAAGCGTAAAGTTTCATATTAATTCTTTGAAACTTATTACAAGATTTCTGAGTATATTATTCTAACCTTTTCAAGATTTCTGATCAAAAATCCACCGCTACCTATACTTATTATTCGCAGATATTCATTTAAAATATCTATTTTTTACTCATTACGGGTTTTATTTGTAAATATCCATATGTACATATTTGTTTTTGACATTCTTATTAGAAAAAAAAACATTAAATTTTTTGCATGCATAGCGAGCTAATGGGATTAGTTTCTACGCAAGTGATAATTTCCACGAAGAAAAGTTTCAAACATTAATTAAAAGCATTAATTACTTCATGACAAATTCAACCTTTTTTTTTAAGACAAATTGGTTTGGGATCAAAGCCTGAATTAGTTTGGAGGCATTCAAGCAAACTAGGCAAGGACGGAGCAATGATAAAATGAGTGGAGTAAAAATTTAATAAACATGATTAACATTTTATAATTTTTAAAATAATTAAAGAATATTTATTTAATAACAATACCTTCTTAACTTTTTAAGAAAATATTTTATTAGATGTGTGAAAGAATAATAAAACAACTTTACAACATAATGAAAATTAAAATATATAACTAATAATAATAATAATAATAATAATAATAAAAGAAAAAGAAAAATAAAGATATGTTACACTTCGATTTAGGTTAGTTTTTAAAATCCAAACCCTGAACCAATAATTTAGATGAGTTTTTAGTTTTTTATCCTTGTTTCTTTAATTACGTATTTCCGTCTTGGTTAAGTATGCACTACTGTATATTTATCTATTTATTCTTTCACGCAAATGCAATGCACCTTTCTCGTTCATCTCTGTTCTTTTCTCTCTTTATACAATAAAAATAAAGTAATATTCTGTTCTTTAGACTTTAAATTTAAATAAATTGGTAAAATGTTATGCGTACATAGAAATCTAAAATTATTTTTTTCTCTTAATTTATACACATTTCATTATACATAAAAGTTTATCACTTTTAAATATTATTTCCGTAGACCATATTTTAAACATATTTTGAAGTAACAAAAAAATTAAAAAGAAAATAATATGTAATTTAAATAGAATATAAAAGAATAAGGCAATATTATGCTAAAGTTGATAATATTGTATTTATATAAATGTATACATAAACCGATTTTTTTTAAGGTTAAAATACTCCTTTGGTCCATGTTTTTGTTGAAAAATCTCAAATAGGTCCTAAGATTTTTTTTAGTCTCAATTAGGTCCATATTTTTGAAAATGTGTATCAATTAGGCCCATTACGTTAGTATGGTGGTAACGGTATTAAGGATATGCCACGTGTCAGCTTCTCATTTTTTTTGAAATTTTGAATTTTTTAAAATTTTTTAAAATTTTTTTAATTTTTTTTTTGAAAATTATTCATGCCACGTGTCACATCAATGTGACACGTGTCAAGTCAGTAAGGTGACACGTGTCAAGTCATTATTTGAATCTCAAATTGGTCCATATATTTGTTATTTTAATTATATTTTAGTCCATTTTTTTTAATTCTCAATTTCATCCTTTCTAAATTGAAATCAAATTTAATTTTTATATAAAATTTATAATGATATTTTTATTAAAAATTTTAATAATATTAAGTTTATTTTATATTTTGTTTTAAAATTTTAAAATATTTATTTTAACTTGTTACAAAATTGTTTTAAATAATTTATATACAAATGTTAGAGTTGGTTTAAAATTAACAATTTTATAAATTTAAATATAAAATTTTAAAACAATTTTGTAAAAAGTTAAAATAAATATATTTAAAAAATTTTAAAAAATGGACTGAAATGTAATAAAAATAACAAATATATGGACCAATTTGAGATTCAGATAATGATTTGACACGTGTCACCTTACTAACTTAACACGTGGCATAATACTGACATGACACATGGCATGAATAATTTTCGAAAAAGAAATTAAAAAAATTAAAAATACTATATATATATATATATATTTATTTATTAAAGTTGATACATTCATTGCATGTAATAATTTTAATATCAATACTTTTAAATGAATCTATGAATGTTATATAAATATTTTTTTTTACAAAACTAATATATATATATATATATAGATAGATATATATAAAAGTTTTATTTTGAGTTTAATTATATTTTTTTAAAATATATTGTGTCATTATATTAAATGAATTAATCCGTATATTTTGGAAAAAGAGAAGAGGAAAAAAGTTACAGTGTGACTTTCCCACATCCAGGGCAAGGTTAGACTGCCAGAGAAGAAGGAAATCATAAATGCATTTGTATTTTCTCAACCTCCACTTTGAATCTATTGTCATCTAATTAACAACGTAATAAAAGTACTTTAATGAAACTTGCTTGCTTCCTCATTTCTTTTTTATCAATCTTTGATAGAATAAAACCCGTCCTCAAGAACATTAACATTTGAAAATCACGATATTAATAGAAAAATAAATTAATAGAAATCATCAATATAAAAAGATAATGTGAAAATTTCAAATTCGAAACAAAATTAAGATTATACAAAATAACATTATTTGAAAATTTTTACAACACAACCAATTCGTTCATACCCTTAAATTCTGACTACATTCATACCCTCCAAAAAATTTAACTCCAACCTCACAATTAAAACTGAGATTTTAATTAGAGACTTGAAGGGCTCATATATTGTGAGATGTAAAATCATAATTCGGATAATAGATTTTACTTTTTATACAATCATACACGTTAACAAAACTAATAACTTTCATAATACTTACTTCAAATTTAATTAATCTAATATAAATAATTCAAATTTAAACAAAAACTAAAGGAGTGAAGGTGTGCCTAATCTATTGGTAAATAAGAAAAAATAAAAGAAAATAGAAAATATGGTAGACATTTTAGTCCTTAAGAGTGCTAATAAAGTAAGTTATGCTCTACCAATCAAATAATTATTAGATTTTATTGGAAGTAGAAATTAATTCAATTTTATCTTTGAGATTTTATTGGGAGTAGAAATTAATCTAATTTTAAATAATATGTATGAAATTAGTCAACTTAATAAAATATTGAAATATGAAAAGAGTTAAAATAAAATAAGAGGGAAAATAAATCATAACAACTTGTTACTTTTTCATATATTAAAATTTAATAAATTGTATTCATAATTCTTAAAAAATTTAATGAGAAAAATATATCAAAAAAGTAATTTCTTATCCGATCATAAATAAGATTACTATAAATTTCTTTATAAAAACAAATAATAAATAGCAACGTTATTAGGTTTCTTTATATGAGAACTATGTCTTCACTCGTGCATTCGCACAGGTTTTTTTTTTTAATTATGTATTGAGAAAAATAATAAATAATTATTAAATTTGAAAAAATAATTAATTTATATAATATTATTATGTGTTATAATTATATTTGATTATAAATATGATATTTAAGTTTATAATTACATTATATAAGAAATTTAAATTTTGAACTTTGTGTAATTTTTTACAATAACAATCATTTAATTCGAAAAGTAATATTTTTCTAATATCAATTTCTTAAAATTAATATAGTAGATCATATTGAACTTAGTAGTCATTTAAAGTATTTGGTTGATTTCCATTAATTGATGGATGAATGAAAGTTGAAGTGTTAAGATATTTTAATTTTTTTAAATATTTTTAATTAGTTATTATTGTGTGGTTAGGGTTGGGTTATTATATAGGGTTGGGTTATTATTCTTTAATTATTATTGTTTGGTAGACCAACATTAGATAAAAAAAATGTGTTTGCTAAATTATTATTGCATAGATCGATTTTTTTTTTTTGTTTTCTTTTAAGGTTAGATTAAGAAAATTATTATAATCATTACCATTTTTAAATAAATATTTTTTTTATATAACTATATATATATATATATATATATATATAATATTTAAAAACATAATAATATTAGATTATACTAATAATAATTCTACTATTAATATTAAAAATACAAATATTAAAATAATATTGTTGTACGATTAAAATTTATAAATAAACTTTAAAATTATATTTTATATTAAAACAAAATGTACATATGAATTATTGCTAATATAAAATGTAATATAAAATGTAGGTATACTGTCGATTACTTATCCTATACAAAATAAAAATACAAAACATATGTGATGTTAAAATTTGTTAACACAAGCATATATATATATATATATATATATATATATATATATATATATATATATATATATATATATATATATATATATATATATATAACATAAAATGCGTATACAAAATTATAACTAAAATAAAATGTTGCCATATTATACATTATGAATTCTGATACAAAACAATATTATAAAAAAGTAATAATAATAATAATAAAATAATAATAATAATACTAATACTAATAATAATAATAATAATAAATATTTATTAATACTAATCATATAAATAATAGTAATAGAGATATATTATTAGTTAAGGGGAGCAAAGTAATACTTTTATATAATTAAAATTTATAATTAAACTTTTGAGTTATATATTAAATTAAAATAAAATGCATATAAAGTGTAAAACCCATTTTTTTTATTCTATTCTTTTTTTCTGTCATAAGTCTTAAGGGTTTGTCTTAAGCAGATGGGCCTAAAGGCTGGTTCATGGGGTGTCAAGGCCCCTAAAGCAGCCAAGACTCCCATTATGCTCTCACTTTACCAAATCAAGCCTTGACTCTTTCTTCTTACAGAACAGGAGCTCTGCTAGGGTTTAGGATTTCGTCATCTTCTAGCTAGCTCAAAGCCACTTTCTACGCCATGTAAGTACTTTTACTAGCTCGTACTAGTCTTCATTGATCCTCTTCGTGTTTTCCAAGTTAGGGTTTCATAGTAACCTATCTCGTGTTCCTGCTCCTTTATTCTTTCAGCTCTTCCGTTTGTTCCTTGAGCTATTGTGCTTTCCATGCTTGGCTGTCAAAGCCCCTTTTAACCCCTTTCCAAGTAAGGGAAGCTAGGGTTTGCGTCTTAAGCTTTATTAATGAGTTGTTTTATGGCCATTTCGTGATATAGAATGTATGATTGGAGTTTTGATGCTGTGAATATGTATTGTTTGTTTATATGAGTAAAATGCTTGGTCTGTGCGTGCGTGAACAGTGGAGGGTCCTGCATATCTCGCCCAAGCGACCTGGCTCGCCTAAGCGAGATTAGCAGTGCTCGCCCATTTTTGCCTGCGCGAGCTGTCGCTCAGGCAATGAACTCCAACTTTGAGCGAGAGCACGTCTCGCTCAGGCGAGGAAATCTCGCCTAAGCGAGAGTGCATGACAACGCCATTATTCCTCTTTTTGAGCCCTCGCCTAAGCGAAGGGGGCTCGCCTGAGCAAGAGACTCTCTCACCTGAGCGAGACTCCTCTGCCTGAGCGAGAGGCTGGGCGAGAATGCACCAAGTTCTGTTTCGTCGCTGATCCTTGTTTGATTAATATATTTTGGGATGAATTGATCTACTTAAAATGTGGGACGCATGATAAGTATGTATGAGACTGGTTCACGGATTTTATATGAGGGGATGTTTATAGAGTGGATATGAAATGTGGAGGGATTCATGGAACATGAGTGGTGATCCTTGGCATAGTATTGGCATGATGTACAAATCTATTTTTCATGGCTTTGGAAAGGTTGAGCTATGGTTAATTAAATATGAGATATGAATGAGGGGTGGTTATAAAGATTGGCATGATATTGACATGTGTGGTGAATATTTTATGATTGATTGAATATGTATAGTATGTGGTCAGTGCGTAAATCCTTGGGATCTCTAGGTGGGATTTCAGGGTACTGCTTCAGTGGTCGGGACGTAATCCCATGGCCCCTGTTAGTGGGTGTCCATGGTGGTACCCCATCTATATGGTCTGGTAAGGATTCAAGGTAAGGTTGCATCCTGACACTCTAAGGAGTCAGTTAGTCTCACTTAGAGCGGACTGACTCTTGTGGTGAGAGTAGCAGGAGGTCTGAAACTCATTAAGGGCTAACCTTGTGTGTGAGGGAATTGATTTATTGTAACACTTGTAACACATAGCTCGGGGGTGAGCAGAGGTATCCACCACAAGTGCAAGCATCTGCTGAATCTGACCAGACTATATGTATCCGGATGAGTCAAGTCGTGTCTTAGTATATTGTCTGAGAAGTCATAATATGCTTGATTGATATGTGTATATGAAATCGTGAAATTATATTTGATTGTATGGATGAAGTCTTTTGTGCTCTAGCTTACCCTATTTTTATTGTTGTGCGTTCTGCTGTGTGGTACTCTCTCTTGCGATGATCATCAACTTGTTGATGTGAGCAGATGCGAGGAACATTCGCGGACAACAGGGAGGTGATGGTTTCGCTGCATAATCTGCATGGGTTGGATCTTAGTTTCTTTGGACTTTCTTTAGGGCTTTGCCCCATGTATTTCGATATGTTTTATTACTCTACCTGTATTTGTATTTGCTAGACTTTTCAACTGTCTTCTTTTGGCATCGTGGTGTGCCTGGTTTTGTAGGGGTTGGGTTAAGGACCCCAAGACTGCGCTATCGTACCGTTTATGTGTGGCGTTTCTTTTAATTACGTTTATTAATTAAATGAGACGTTACATAAAGGATCATTGTTAAAATAAAATGTAGAAATATTTTGCATTATAGATCCCCTTACTGTAGATTATGAATTCCGTACAATAATAATAATAATAATATTATTATTATTATTATTATTATTATTATTAACAACAATAATAATAATAATAACAAATATTTATTAATATAAAACATATTAATAATAGTAATAGTAATATATTATTAGTTAGGTGTAGTAAAACAATATAGTTATAGAATTAAAAGGTTCAATTAAATTTATGAGTTATATTTTAAATTAAAATAAAATGTGTATGCAACGAATAAAATGTATGAATATCTTGTATTCTAGATCTCGTAAAAAGTCAAAATACAAGACGAAGTTCATGTTAAAATTTGATAACAGAAACATAAATATAAAACTTAAACTAAAATTTAAAATAAATTGACCAAATAGAATCATAAAATATGAAGTTAAACATAAATAATTCTAATAAAAAATCACACACACGCATATATATATATATATATATATATATATATATATATATATATATATATATATAACATTTATAATAACATGAAACGCGTAGACACATTATAGCTAAAATAAAATGTATTAATGTTATGTGTTATGAATTTCCGTACAAAATAATAATAATAGTAATACTATTAACAATAATAATGAATATTTATTAATATTAATCCTATTAATAATAGTAATAATAATAATAATAATTATTATTATTATTAGTTAAGTTTAGTAAAATAATATTATTATATAATTAACTTTAAAAAAAAACGTTTGAGTTATATAATAAATTAAAATAAAATGCAAATACAGGATAATTGTTAAAAAAAAATATAGACAATGAATTTGTATTGAATTTGTACATAATGATGATATTAATAATAATAATAATAATAATAATAATAATAATAATAATAATAATAATAATGATGATGATGAAAATAATAATAATAATAATGTATAATAATACATAAAGAGAATTTCCTCTTTTGTGTCCACATTTCAAAATAATAATAATAATAATAATCTATTAAATTTTTGAAAATTGACGGTTACTTTTATAATTTTTTTTTATAAAATTGTCTACCTCTGCTTCTTTTCTTTTTTACTATTTATCAACCGTTATTCTCTTATAATTTTTTATATATTTCACTTTATTTTTACTAAATATAATTTTAATTTATATATTAACTTAATAATATTACATTATCATCACCTACTAATATAATATTATGCATATTTACAAAATGCGTACAACTAGCGCGTGTGTATGATAGTAGTATAATAATCGTAATACTAATAATAATAATAAATATTTAATAATACTAATCATACTAATAATAGTAATAGTAATATATTATTATTAGGTGTAGTAAAACAATATTGTTATATAATTAAAATTTACAATTAAACTTTGGAGTTATATTTTAAATTAAAATAAAACGCATATACAATATCATTGTTAAAATAAAATGTAGAAATATTTTGTATTATGGATCTCGTAAAAAACAAAAATACAAGACGAAGTTTATGTTAAAATTTGATAACAGAAGCATAGATATAAAAACTTAAACCAATATTTAAAATAAATTTACCATATAGAATCATAAAATATGAAGATAAATAGAAATAATTCTAATAAAAAATCACACACACACATATATATATATATATATATATATATATATATATATATATATGTATGTATAGTGTGACATGTAATTTCCATTAAAAAAAGTTAGAATATTAAGAAATTCGTATACACGGTTTATTATTAAGATAAGATGTAAATATATTATGTTATGGATCCCTAATAATAATAATAATAATAATAATAATAATAATAATAAATAATAGTAATACTACTAATAATACTAAATATTCATTAATACAAATCATATTAATACTAATAGTAGTATTATAATATTAGTTATGTGAAGTAAAACAATATTCTTGTATGGTTAAAATTTGTACCATCTAAATTAAATGCGTATACATGATCATTGTTAATGAAAAATGTAATACATTATGTGTTATAGATTTTGTATAAAATAAATATAACAAGAAGTTGAAGTTGAGCTTAAAATTTGTTAATAGAAACACATAAATACATACAACTTAAAACAATATTTAAAAAAGAATATTAATATAAAATTAAAAAAGAATTAAACTTGAAAATAAACAAAAGTAATATATATTAAAAAATTAGAGTAACATGATATGTGTATGCCCGAATTATTTCTAAAATGAAATGTATGCATTAGGGATATATACAAAACAATAATAATAATAGTAGTAAAATAATAGTAATATTAATAAAAAGTTAATAATAGTAAATATTCATTAATACTAATATTAATAATAATACTAATACTAATTATACTAACAACAATACTAATAATAATAATTGAATAATGGTAATAATAATAATAATAATAATAATAATAATATAGGGTAGGCATTCCATTGTAAATGAAAATAATAAATCTTTTTAATTTTATATAAATATAAATTCAAGATCCATCGAGTATTAAAATAGTTCCATTAATAAATTAATTAATTAAAATAAAATATAAAAATGATTATATTTATAATCAAAAACAATAATAGTAAAAATAAAATTAATAATTGGAAGAAAATATTAAAATGAAAAATAATTATTGAATAAAATTATAATATCAATGATATATATATTTGCAAATTGAGGAAGAGAACGTGAATTGATTCTTGAATTTTTGTTTTAGATTGTAATATATATATATATATATATATATATATATATATATATATATATAATATATTTAGTTTGATTCTCAAGTAGAAATTCTTGGGATAGTTTGATTTTAAATGAAAATTCTCGGAACAAATTGATTCCAAGTGATACTCCTTATGATGGAGTATAATTGCTGGTATAGGCAATGAAGATGTGGTGTTTATTTTAATCAGGATAAAGAATGTTGGACTAATGAAAATAACATGTCTTGAAAAGTTCCACATCGTCTAGGATAACCAAGGGGTGGGTGTTGTGACTATATAATGGGCTCTAAGTTCATGATGTTCCTTGCCCTAGTCAAACACACTTTAAGCTTGTATTTGATTTTTCTTATACTCTTGTAGTAGAGTGTTGTGAGGTTTGGGTTTAATTCTTGTTTTGGAGTGTGGGTGTACTTGGGGTCAAATGGCATGGGAGGGTAGTCTATGTGTTGTACAAATTTTCACATAGTGGTATTCTCTGGTGGTCGTGATTTTTCTCCGATTTTGGGGTTTCTACATTATATTCTTGTGTCTCTTGTTTTTATCTTTATTTCTCTATTAATAGGGTGATTCTTAGGAGTAAAGATGATAATGTTCTTAATTGATGATGCATTTTTTCCAACAGGGATGAATTCTGGTTTGGTTTGGTCTAAATGGTATTTAGGGTTTTCCTTTTAGGAGAGAAAAATCAGAGCATGCAAATGGAAATTTGGGAATCTGAATTTGAATTCTATCATCAAAGCTCATCAATCCAGACACGTCCACCATCACGGGTGAATAATTGATTTGCAAGGAAAAGACTGAGAAACCTAAATCAATGAATCCTTTGGAGAGTGAACCGAAGGACAACATGATAAATTAAAGAAAGAAAATGATAAAAGACAAAAAAGGATTTTAATTGTATTAATTTTTAATTAATAAATGAATTTTAATTGTAATAATATTTTATTTGATTAGGTGAGATGTGGTTTTGTGACTCATAACACATATAACAATGTAAATTTTTAATTACAATAACTTTTAATCAAATTTATTGACTAAAAAATATGAATAGATAGTGTATCAAAAAATTTGAAAAAGAAAATAATAATTTACATGATTTTACGATTTTGATAAAAGATGTTACCGATCTTCATAAATGTAATGTAAAATTATAAGATGTTACAATTTTACGATTTAAGATTTAGATTTCGGTCTTGACTAACTGATTGTATCAGACTACTCTATTACCATGTGATGGTCCATTCTTAATTAATATAAAATAAAAAAATTAAAGGTTGCTATGCTTTGTTTACATGTTCTTGACATACTTTTCTTTCCCATTTAATGCATTAATGGTGAAGTTTCATGCGAGTACTTGACTTTTGAGACCATTGTTCTGTGTTGCAGAATTTCACGTGCATGTACATTATAAAGGAGCATGTGTTTGTATAATAGAGAGGACCCATCTCCTTTTGTTATTTAATGACTAGAATGCATTCAATCATTCTCTGAGTTTCTCTTACAAGTGCCTCTCATACATTTAGAGCCGGAAAAATGGGTAATCTAATCCAATCCGGCTCGATTCACGAAGGGTTAGCTATTTAGTGGGTCAATTCAACCTGACTCACTTATTAACGAGCTAACAAAATTAGAATCCGACTCGACCCACCACGGGTTAGCAAGTTAAACGGGTTGACTCACTGACCCACTTAATTAAAAAAAAAAACACAATTTTTTTTCTTCAATCTAAAAAAATTAAATTATAATTCCGATTAAAATTTAAATAAACTTCAATACAATCCAAATAAAATCCCAAATTATGTTAAACTTCAAATACAAACCAAAATCACAAAAATATAAATTACTATCTAGCATCAAATCATTCTTGTCACTTATTTATTTAATATTATATATATATATATATATATATAATATACATAATATATATATATATATATATATATATATAATTATATATATATATACATTATAATATATATAATATATACATATATAATATATATATAATATATAATATATATATATATAAATAATGTATATATATATAATGTATATATATATATATATATTTAATATTTAAAATTTATTGGCGGGTTGGTAAACTAAACCGGCTCATCACAGGTTCAACTTGAATAAGCCGGGTTCTTAGTGGATTGGATTCATTTTTAACTTGTATTGAAATTTGTAATTTTTTTTTAACTTAACCTGACCTGAACCCGTGATAAGCCGAATTGGCTCATAGATTATAACTCATTTTGACGGCTTAGATATATTTACATTCCCTTGTGCGTTTCAATGCATAAGTAATAAAAAAAAAAAAAATATTTTGTGGGCCCAAACAGTTGTTGGCCGAGGCATTTACCATATGCGGTCCATTCTCAAACCTAGAAATTTGAAGCATGTACGATATGATGTGGGGCTATGCATATGCTTTATGAACTTTTGGGTAAGTTAGTTTTTTCTTTCCCTTATCATGTAGCTCGTTACAAAGTTTAACATTTATTTAAATTGCTAATATTTAAAATAAATTTTAACTTTTTTCAATTATTTATAATTTAAATAACTTAATATAAACATGATTTTACTATTATTATTTTTAGATAAAATATAATAAAATTGTTTAAAATTATAAATTTTATTATGTTGAGTCTCGAATTCACTTCAACATTAAAATTTTCTTTAGATTTTTTTTAAAAGAAATTGATTATCACGTCGAATTATTAACTTTCTTGATTATTATACAAATTTTTAGAAATTACTAATTATCATATTAGGTCTTAGATTTACTTGATGATTATAGTATTCATAATAACTCTATGAATTATTCATATAATGTTGAGTCTTAGACTTGTTTGATAAATTATAAAAAATCTGAAAAACTACTAATTATCATGTTAAGTTTCAAATGTACTTGACAATAAATATTCTATAATATTTTTGAAGATTACTAATCATCATGTGAGTCTCGAATTTGTATGATGATTAGAAATTTCATTTAAATAAAAACTTCAAGAAACAAAACTAATTAAAATTCAAAATATAAAAAATATTAACCAAACCAAAATCATTTTTATAAAAGAATTATGTAATACTGATAAATGGGGGGAATATTAAAAATTACATTAATTTTGTACATCTAATTAAGGGGAATCGTCTTAATAAGGACATATGGGATGCTAATACCTTTTCCATACAAAACTGATTCATGAACCTGATTTAGTTTCACATACCATTTCATTTTATGTTTCCGTAATTTTTAAAAAAAATTATGGTGGCCACTAGGGATGTCAAAAAAATCCGTACCCGCGGGTATCCGCGGATAAAACCCGTAACGGGTAGGAAATGAATATTAAAAATGGATACCCACTACCCGTGGGTACGAGTATTTTTGATACCCGCATGTTAACGGGGTGGGTACGGGTATCATAGTATCGGTACCCGTGGATACCCGTACCCGCTAAACTTTAATTCACAAAAGTACTCTTATATATATATATATATATATATATATATATATATATATATAAATAAAAAACATTTTGGCCTAATTTTTTCTAAGTTGTACATCTAGTCTTCTGTCTTCATTCTTCAAACTTCAAGTATTTGTATGTTGTCTTCTTCCAAGTACACCCCTTGACATTCTTCTCTTTCCTTTATTTGAAATTGGGCATATACATCAAATCCTATATAAACAATGATGTTTATGGTATGCTTGTTGTCAAATAATGGAATCAAAATAAGAATACTTGGCACGTGAGAATTGAGGTTTATTATTTGTTTATTTTGTTTATTTTTTAGGAATCAATTGGAGAAAGTGGACTTTTTGATCAAAACACTAATTAAAAAATTTTCATTGTGTTGAACGTCATTTTATATTTACTTTTATAATTATTTGGACTTGTATGAACTTGTTTATTTTATTTGAATTTATGATTAAATATTTATTTTTTAAATAATTTTGTAAATACCCGCGGGTACCCGTGGATACTCGCAGATATGAAAAAAAATAGGCGGATACCCGCATAACGGATACCTGACAGATATGAGTATGGATATGGGGTAAATATTTATCTAGCGGGTAGGGTACGGGAGAACTATATCCCATCGTGATTTCGATTGCGACAATAAGTGTCAATACTTAATAAACAAAACAAATAATGGTTCACATATCATCCCCTATTTTAACCACAAAAAAGTTGTTGCACCAAATGTCAAAATTTGTTGACAATGACAAAATTTCGCCAGTATTTATCTTTTTTTTCTACAAAATATAAATGAGCGAAAATCCACCAGATTGTCGATGAATTTTATAAAGAAAAAGTTAGATGCAAAATGTCACGATAATCTGACTCTTCTTGTTTCAGAAATCTACAATAACCAAAGTAATCACACATGCACAAAACTTAAAACCAATGCCTAAACAGAATGAAAACTCCAAATGCAAATTTAAAAAAATCCAAAAGGAAAAACATTCAAAAGTTCATCAAATAAATTCAAAAATAATAAATAATCAAGTAAATGAAATTGAAGAAAAAATCAAATCATTTAGTGAGGAAAAGAATGTAAAAATAAAAGAGAAAACAATTTAATATAGATAAAAGAGAAACTAGAAAGTGAGAAAAGAACACTTTCAGGAGTAAAACAAATGTGTTTTATTGTGCATAAGAGATAGATTGTGAAGAAAGATGGAAGAGTCTTTATGTAAAATCCATATGTAATCATTTGTATACAAAATTTGTATGTAATATCATGTAAAACTTAATTTATTTTAATTTGTATGTAATTATTTGTAGACAATTCTAACTTTTTTGTAGTAATATATATAATACACAAGAAAAATATGACCCAAAAGTAGAAAATACCTTGGTAAAACAATCCTAAACTAAATTATCAAATAAAACAAATTCAAAGTGATTATTGATAATGTTAATTTTTACCATTATCCAAGCTATATTTCATTAGCAAAATCATCTCTTCCAAAGCTTTTAACATACTTAATCCTCAATTTTACCTTACTTTTGTAAATAAATACATTTTGGGTTACATTTATCTACATATACCACTAATCCCCATTTTTTGTGTCCTTTTTGTAGATGGGAAGCTTTGTCCCAAAATCCAGATTAATGAGTGACCCGAAATAGCAAGGAGAAGAAGAAAAATGTCAACAGGAAGCGCCTGGCGACACGAAGCAAGCGCCAGGCGGAACAGACCGCCAGTCAAGCGCCAACCAAGCGCCAGCCAGGCGCCCCTGTTACGAACCGCCTGGCGGTAACTGGACACCGCCGGGCGGTAGCAGCCAGTTTTGCCCTCTGTTTGCCCGATACCGCCTGGCGGTGAGACCCTGCCGTCAGGCGCCATTGATTGCTGATGTGGCAAGTTGGCTCCTTTTCTTCTGTTTTCGCGAGGGGAAAAGGATCTTGGACATTTTGGAGCTCGAGCAACGCGATTTGGAGAGCTTGGAGGAGTGCTAGGGCTTGTGGGAACAGCTCCATCTTCCTCTTTGTATCTCTTTCTCTTCCATTTTCCATTTTGTAAGCTTGAGCTCTCCATGACAATGGAGAGCTAAACCCATTTTTGTTGGGGTTAGATGTAGCCACTGAACTTTCATGTATTTTCGAATGGTTTGAATATATATATATGCTTCTTCCATTGATTTCTAGTATCTTTGTTTATGCATTTAAAGCTTGCTTTGTTTTACCCATTCATTGCATGATATTTGGGTCATTAGGTATTGGAAAATATCTCTTGAAACCT
>Ga0214544_1009070_pt1 | contig 15912 bp, 13 predicted proteins | sample CNSS3metaG_FD_160074 | JGI IMG/M metagenome (GOLD analysis project Ga0214544, IMG submission 160074) | Root nodule microbial communities from cowpea collected in UCLA plant growth center, Los Angeles, California, USA - CNSS3 | ecosystem: Host-associated > Plants > Roots > Nodule | place: USA...
GGGAATTGGAGGACATTGATTTGGGGTTTGCGAAACGTGAGGAAAGCACGTCACTTGGAGGAGGTTCCAAGACAAGTGAGAAAGATCCGCCACTTTGAATCAGAGATTTAAAGATAAGGATTGGTGGTTCTAAGGAAAACCTCGAGACTTGAGAGCAAACTCAAATTTTCATATAACTCAAATCTGAATACAAGGTGTTTCACAAGGGTTTATATACTATGGGCCAAAACACAAAAAATCTTAACACGATTAATGGTCTGATAAGGCTCAAACATAAATATTACAATAAATTACAACATGAGTTTCTATTATGCGATTCGAAGCTAATTCAAGATCTCTTTGAAGGTTCTAGGCATGATTCCATCAATTACTCTGAAATCTATGGAACGATCTTAGTCATGCCTCCATCAAATTATCTAAAACTTTCTAAAGATCTATCTATTTTAAGCAATGCAAGAATTGTTAACTAATATTCATATAAAACGACAATACATTGAATTAAATATATTTATAAAGTTCATTCTAGATATAAATGGTTTACAAATAAATTTTGTGTTGATCCTCGAATTCTGAATTAAATACTCCAACTTAGATCAAAAAACATTTTTTTAATCCCATAAGAATCTACAAAATCAAATTTATTTGATTCATTAAAAATATTTAAAGATTGATCGACTCAAATTCTCAAGAAGACACAACTGAAAACAACAAAAATTATTTTTGTAAAAGGAGATTAAGTTTTGCTTTGTTTTTTAGAAAGGGAAGGACAAATAATATATAGATTAATATTTTCATTTATTTATAATATTTTAATATACTTTTACTTGAATGAACTTGTTCGGTCTTTTTTAGAATTCAGGTGCAATTTGTTTTTTATGGTGCAAATTTAAAAAACAAATTCACTAAAGGAAAGTAGTGCCAAAATAAGAAGATTTTTGTTAATCAAAAGTCGTGTCAAAATAGAAAGACTTTTTTATGAACGTAAAGAAAGCAAAGTCATGCCATATTGACATGATTTTGGTCTTATAATTTTAATGAAAAGTTGTCTCTAAATGACTCAATTTTAGTAAATTTTTTTTTTATTTTTTTTTTCACATTCTAAATTATTACTGTTAAAAATTTTAAAACATTAAAAATTTAGTTGAGTAATTAATAAAAAAGTAAAGTAAATATATGCGCATGAAGAAAGAAAGAAGATTTCCTTACTAAATAATAAATGAAATGAAACAACCGAAATTATTCTAATTGTCATTGTGCTCGTGTGATGAATTATGACCATTGGGCCGATATCTCCTTTTTCGCTAAGCGTGCCATTTAATTTGCATTCTCCAAAACAGGGAACTAATGTATGATAGTGTTAACTTTTAGGAAAATAATTTTTTGAAAATTAAATTTGAAAATTTTGTTTTAGAACATAAGTAACAATTTTTAAGTAGCGTTCAATTTTTCTATTTTTTCATTTCTTTATGTTTTAAAACTATTTAAAAACTATTATTTTGTATTATAAAAATAAGTTGTCAAAATATAATCGTCCTGAATTTTAATATCACTACTCAAATTTGTGAGCAATTCGGCATTTGTGGCTTTTTACCCTCTCTTAATACTATCAAGAAAAAAACAGTGTCATATTTCATTGCAATCTTTTAAAGCAGATCGAATCCATTGAAAATAGTCAAAAAGAAAAACAGGAATTTTTTGGTGTCTGCATGAAATGAACTTCCCATGCTGTTGTAGGATGTGGCTCACGTGACAGGGAAAACAAAAGGGTTTAAAAATCAGGCCCTTTCATTACAAACTAAGCAACTTCCAATCATCTTCCCTAACTTCAAATTTTTTGCAGAAACTAGGCTCTGATTTTTATAATTATGGAATCCAATTGTATCACAACTCTGTCTATAAACATCAGTGACATCTTGTTCCCTGTTGTTTCTTAGTTGTATTTCTCTTATTCTACTGTCTCCACATGTAGTTTAATTTCTCCCCTCCCTCAGACAACTCCACACAAAAGAAACATAAAAAAACTGAAAATAAAACTATTTGTCAGAATCCAACAGGAAATTTCTGCCAACCACACGATTGTAGGATCTCATTATATATAATAATACACAAGCTATATAACCAACCCCAAAAACATCTTCCTCTCCATAGCCTCAAGCCTAACTTCTTGAGAAATCTATAACAATGGCAAAGTTTCTTTTCTTGTGCTTTTGTTTAGCAAATACCCTTTTGAGTCTAACCAATGCTGCAAACCAGCCTCAAATTATTTTTCAATCTATTTCAACATCATCTTCAAACCCTCCTGCTCAGAGTCCTGGTGACCAGAGATCAGAGACATTAGAACCCTTTGGAAGGAAACTTGGTAAGCACCAACGTAATGAAATCAGGTCCTATGATACCAGAAGTCCCACACCGTCTGAAGCACCGAAAACTGAAAACAAAATGCATTCTGGTTCTGAAGGGAGCATTAACGAAAGAAGTTCTATTGAACCAGAAAATGGAGGGGTTTTGGGTTCTCATCATGGTCAGATCCATTTGACGAAGCAGCAGCACCACTCATTTGACAAATCCATAGCAGGGGCAGGAGTCATTCTTGGAGGTCTTGCCACCACCTTCTTGGTGTCAGTTTTCTGCTATATAAGAGCTACTGAAAGGAACAAGCTAGAAACAACAGCATAGAGCACCATCGAAGAACTTTTGTTTTCTTCTTTTCTTCTACCTCAATTCCTTGTCTCTGTATATGCATAGTGTAAATGGAGCTAGTGAAAAGATTAAGATTTGTTTGCAGGTTAAATTTGTTCAATTGAAAAAAAATCAGGCTTTTTTATATGTGTGCGTCAAATTTGGCCGTTAATTATAAAAATGGGTCAGTGGACAACTTCTTTAAAAATTTTGAAAAAGGTGACCGTCATTAATCATGACGACTTCTTTGTATCAATGAATGAAAGTCATTACAAGTCTTAATGAATGAAAGTCATAATGATTTTTAAATGGAACAATGTCACAATTGAAATAAAGTTGTTAAGACTCATAATAATTTTCATTCATTGTCAATTTAAAGAAGTGGTAATGATTGATGATGACTTTACATTTTTCAAGACGATTTCATTTTAGACATCGTTTTTGGTCAGTACGACATGTTCTATTTTTGTAAATATTTCGTTACCTGACTCATTTTCACATATGTAAAAAAGTCAAAAAATTTCATCACTAATAATCTATTTTGGGATAGTGTAGCTTGCTTTTCTCTTTTCTATGGGGTCATTATGGAAAGATTAGACTCATTTTTGGATTTAATTTCTCAACAATCTCTTATTTTTTATAAAGTCTTTAACTTACTTATACTTTGGTTGTTTTCGTCCCCACGGTCTTGGTCTATCATCAAGATAAATAATCAACTTTGATTCCACTCTTGGATATTTTTTTTCCAATAGGTTCATTAAGAAAAAATATGATCTAAGTATAGTGAACATAAAAAATTTACATTACTTTTAACCTAAAATCTTAAGTCATGGAATATATATTGTTATTATTGTTATAGTTGTGTTATTTGTAAGGCCCAGTTATTTCCGTTTGATTTTATTTTTATGGGCTGTCCAATTCTTAGGCCTAAGGGGAGCTGGCCCAATTCGTTTCCTGACCTAAAGTGCCCAAAACCCTAATTTGAGCTCACTTTCGTAAAAACAGATTTCCCTTCTCTTAGAGCTGCTGCCGCCTCTGCTAGGGTTCCAAAGCACACCTTCAATTCACGTTCCACTTGACTCCGTTCTTGACCCACGTAAGTGTTTCTAATCCATGCTCCTAAAATCTCTGATCCTATTTTTCGTATGTAGTGTTAGAGCTTCAGTAGTAAACACTCCCTGTTCGTTTTTCCAGCTCTGCGATCTCCTCCTAGAGGTGTGGTACTCCGTTGTTCGGTGTCGGGACACTTAAAACTAGCTCGTTCCAGGTAAGGGAAGCTAGAACCTCTCTATGTGGTGTGATTTGGCTTGTATCGTTGTGGTTTGTGGATTCTTTGAGATGGCGTACTGCTATGAGTGTCTGGACTGGCTAGAATCTCTGTTGGGTGTGTGTGTTATTAATGGGCTTGGGCTTGGGCTTGGGCTTTGTGGGGTCACATCACTCGGCAGGACCGAAAAGTATCCATCCAAAAGATTTGAAGATTGGATAAGACATGATAAAACTGTTCTTTCTGATAAAACTGCTTATTCATGGATACAAGAATATTATTAATAACATTTGAAAATACCATAGTCGTGTGTATATATATATATATATATATATATATATATATATATATATATATATATATTTTTTTTATATTTTTTTTTTTATATTTTATATATATATATATATATATATATATATATATATATATATTTATTTATTTATTGTCTACCTTCTTTTTTTCCATTCGTGCACTTTCTCCAATAACAATTGCAACCTTCTCCAATTCTTTATTGAAATGTATAATGCATATACGAATCCAGACCAATATAACATTTCCTCATATAGCTGTTTTATGTTTATCTGATGGAATTACATTCATTTCATTTTTTCAATTTTTGAAGAGTATTTAGACTGTCTTCATTGCTATATAGTTTTGAAAAGTTGAATTGAGTCAAAATTTCAAGACATGTTGCTAAAAGGAAGAGGTGAACATTTTTCTCAAATTTCCCTTCTCTTGATGCAACCTAGTTTCCCTTCTCTTGATGAAACCTTTGTAATGATAAATAAGAGGTAGCAAACATTGTAACAACATGTCTTACTAATTCCCTTTTATTTGTAAATTGCCTCAACAAACTTAAGGTACTAGATTGACATGTGTTACTAACTCCTCTTTGAATTGTTTTCTTTATCAGAGGAAGCTTTCCAATGTCTTCAAGCATCAAATCTATACAATGGGCAACACAAGGAGTCCAATAAGGGAATCAAGCCAACACATAATTGCTCCCACTATCTGTTATAACTTGAACAACATTTTCTTCCCCAATCTCTTCCACAAGGGAATCAAGCATCTCAAATAGTTTTTCTCCTATCTTCACAAAGTTTGAACCATCAATGGACTTGACAAACATTGTCCCTGCAGGGGAGCTCACCAAAAAGTTAATTAAGCATTGTTTGGTTTCGATCAGTCCATGCATCTGACATAATAGAACAACCATGTTTGCTCCATTCCAATTTATGATCTTGTAACAACTTTTCAGTGTACTCAACTTCCTTGTTGAGAAATGGAACTCTGATTTCATGATAACTAGGAGCGGGTAAATTAGGTTCGTCCCTATGGCATCAATCATATCTTGAAAACTTTTCAACTTCACAAGGTTGAATGACAAGCCTGCTTGGTACCAAAATCGAGCAATATATTGATGAATTGAGGCCTTCAAATTTTTGTCACATGCCTCTTTGATGTTAGCTTGCCTTAATTTTTCCTTTTTTCTCTTCTCTATTGTAGCAGTTGGATTTCTATAAAACATATCCATTGGTCCTTTTCTTCCACTGCTATTTCTCCCTTTATCATTACTAGCCGTGGAAATTTTAACCTCATCTTCACTCTCATGGTTATTATTGGTTGCAGTATATCTAGGATTGAAGGAGGAGCTGTCTGCTTTTCTCACATTTTTCGGAGTCTTGGTGCAAGCATCAACATTGCCCTTCTTTGCCATGAGATGTTCTTTTGCTCTAGTAACTCCTCCTTTCATAACTTTTCCACAATAAATGCAAATAATTGTATTTAAATTTGATTCATCCATCGGATGACAATGCTTCCATCTCGGGTCACTCCTATGGGATGTCTTGAAGGATCATTATCATTGGCCATTATGATTGCTGAAAAATAGGTATATTTTTTACAAAATAATTATAGTGAAATTAGACAAATAGAAAAAGAATAAAAAATTGAAAAAAACAACAAACTTGGCAGCCGACGACAGTGGCGGCCAGCGACGGTGGCCACTAACGGTGGGTGGCAGCTGGTGGCAGCGGGTGGCAGTGGCCGGTAGGGAAGCTTTAGAAACTTTTGGTTTTGAATAAAATAATAGTTTTTAAGAATAAAATAATGGACAATGAAGAAAGTTTGGCAGATAGGTTAGGTTAAATATGTGTTTAATAGGCCAGGCTTAGGTTTTAAAGAATAAAAATGGTAACTAAAATTAGGGTTGAAAAGTAAAATAATAAGAGAAGAGGTTTCTGCATTAGGGTAGAAAAGTAAAATAATAAGAGAAGAAGTTTCTGCAATGTTAAGTGACTGAATGTTAAGTGGCTGAAATGAGGGTGAAATAGTAAAGTAATGGAAATTTGCACATATATTCGTTGTCCACGTTGGGGAAGTAGGCTAGGCCCAATTTTAAATGTATCAGACCATAGACCATACAATTAGGTTTAGGTTTTGTTATCTTCTCCTTCTTCCACCAACCAACACACCTGCACCGTCGCTTCTTCCTCCAACCAGCATCGTCGCATCTTCTTCCTCCAACTAATACACACTACACTGCTTTCTTTCTTCTCTTCTCCATTTTTTTTTATTTTGTCCAAGATTTTCACCATGAGCACTCTGCCACCGCCACCCACCACGCACAAAGCGGCCGCCATGGGCCGCCACGAAAAATCTGATTCGCCCCCGCCTTGTTTTGGCGGCTGGTCGGAAAACCGCTACCGGTTTCCGCCATATCGGCTCCATGTCCAATATTAAACAACACTACAACAAGGCATGGGAAGAATATTCAAAATGGGTTGTCAAGAATGAATTGCCAATAGAGCATGAAAGTGGGTTATAATAATGTAGATGAATTGAGTATCATGAATGCACACACATAATGGTAGTTGTTAGTAGTAGTAGTAGTAGAACAAATGAGTCACGTCGTATTTCAATTTATGGAAACATCACTTATTGTATTTTCCAACTTTATCCAAATCATTTTCTATTGCCCACCACCTGTTGAGCGCAACATGAATAGGTTTACACCAATTCCAGGTTAAGTTTGAATTTAAGAATAACATCGATCCCATTATTATAACTTTGTTCTTAAGTATTTCTTCTCTACATTTGTTGTTCTCAATAAGAAAATAAAGATATTTTATAAGTAAAGATGTTATTGTATTTTCCAATTTTATCAAAATCATTTTCTATTGCCCACCACCTTATAAAGTTGAGCGTAACATGAATAGGTTTACACCAATTCCAGGTTAAGTTTGAATTTAAGAATAACATCGACCCCATTATTATAGCTTTGTTCTCAAGTATTTCTTCTCTGCATTTGTTGTTCTCAATAAGAGAATAAAGATATTTTATAAGTAAAGATATTATATCTCACTGCAATACTATAGATGCCAAAAATATTTTGACATTTTTGTTGCCTATAAAAAACTTATAATATGGTTTATATTATACTAGGTTTTGCTTTACTAGGTGCATTGTAACACAAATACAACGCTAACCTACAGATTGAGGTAATGTATGACATAAAGTTTTTTGTATAAGTAATTTAAATTTGTTTTGCACCATCTTATATCTCTTATTTCTATATTCACCTAATGATTACATGTGTTTATATTTAGAGATGGATAAATCTTGGATTAAGTTGCCACGTGTACCGTACCTGGCCAACTTAACCATATAAATAACGACCCTCACGTATATGCCGGAAACAACCCAAGTACACGCCTCAGGCCGACATAAACCTAAATTCATAACAAAACAGCCAACCTAGAACAGTGCACGGCCAAAGATGACGTCAGCCAACTGGAGAAGTAACCAGATCAGACCGTTCCTAAATACTTAGCGAAATGAAAGCCCCCTAACATCCAATAAGCCAACAATAATCGAACTAAGGGCCTGGGCCAAGGCCCAGGCCCACCTACAGCCCAAACTAGGGTCCAGCCCATGACGTAACCAAACATAATTAATGCTCTATAAATACACATGGACCCCAATAATTAAAGGTATGCATTCATTACTCCATTAATCATCTGATTTGACCTTTTGAAAGCTTTGACTCACTTGAGCTTCGGAGCCCCTTCTATAGTTAACCCCTCTTGGGTCCAAGCCGACATGTACTAACCGAGAAGAGGCCAACTAGGGAGATAACGGACTACATGGGTAAGGTGACGCTTGTGCCTAACTTATCTTGTTTGTTCTCTGCAGGAACAATTGGCGCCCACCGTGGGGCACGAGACAACTCCTTAGTACCTGTTTTTCTCTGAAGATGGTTTCTACCCGCAGCAGAGCTGGAGTTAATAAGCAGGCTGATGCTGGTCCCTCAAAACCCACTAACATCACTCCTGACCTAGACGCCATCCTAGACGGCCAGGCTAAAATGCAACAAGAGTTGGCAGATCTGAAGAAACGCAATGCTGATGAGATGGAGGCGCTACGACAAGAGAATTCTCGCCTCAGGCGAAAGATCGAAGCTGATCCCACCCTGAAAGGAAAAGCCAAGGAGGCGTCTGAGGCTGCAAGGTCCCCGGACTTCCACCCCATAGAAGAAGAAAGCGAATACAACCCCACCCCTCACACCTTCACTACCACCCAACAAACACCCATTCCCTCCACCCATCCCACTCACTTCCCCTCCACACAACCAGGGCACACCGCAGCCCCTACCCCTGCTGCTACCCTCCCCACCACCCAGATCCCTTACAACATACTCACCACCCTACACACTACCCACGTCCCACCTTACAACCCACATTACCTTCCGGCAACCCACATCCCCCCTCATAACTTCACCTCCACCTTTCCCACTCTTGTTAACCATCCTATCCCCCCCATCCGCTACCACCCCAATAACCCAGACGTCGCCACCCCTTCACCGACTTCATCGCCAACACCCCCTTCCTGCCTAATGGGAACCCTTCACACTGGACCGCTACACCGGTGAAACCGACCCTGATGAACACCTCAAAGTCTACATCACCCATGTCGCCCTGTACACGTCCTAGGACGCGGTCTTTTGCAAGGCCTTCCTCACCACCCTCAAGGGTCCTACTCTAGAATGGATCACAACCCTTCCACCCTACTCCATCGACAGCTTTGACGCACTCTCCCGTATGTTCTCCACCCATTTTGCTAGCAGCCGACCGTATCAAACTACCACAATCTCCCTCTTGGGCATCAGGCAAGAACAAGGGGAACCACTCAGAGCATTAATCGATCATTTCAGCAAGACAGCCCTTCGCACCCCACACCTCAACTAAGAAATGATTCTCCAGTGCATGGCACTCACCCTACAACCTGGCCCTTTCGCCAAAAACGTCTACCTCACTACAAAAAACCTTGATTTTAGTAGAGGTTTTTTACTAGAGGTTTTAATAACCTATGATAAAAGATATAGGTAGAGAGGGTTTTCGAAACCCCTTATAAATATCTACGGTTTTTTTATTAAACCGCAGTAAAGTTTAAAATTTTAATTTTCCCCTCATTTTCCATCTTTATTTTCTTCTATTCTTTTAACCTCCCTTGACCCGTACGACTATTCGCTTATTCTATCTTCATTCCTCCTTATATCTTCAATATATCTTCAATCTCTAAGGAAGAATTCTTTTTTTTTTCAAATTCCATTTCTCCGGTTCCTCTACTTAGGGTGGATCATCCAATTGGTACTTGTTTTTCCTCTTTCATTCTTGACTTTTTAACATTGCTCTTCACTCTCCCAATTTCTAAAACCCTAGGTCAATGGTTTACAATCCCCTGTCTTGTTCAACAAATTTGTTCTTATGTTTCAGAATTGTGTTTGCTCTAGTATCTGCTTCAGAAGATTGCAACTACTTTGCATGGGTTCGTTGTTGCTTCAGGGGTTCATGGCTAGTTTACTGGTGCTTCACAGTGACAACTGCTTCACTGGTTTTGTTTTTCGCTCAGTTTATAGTGTTTTCACGAGTTCACGGGGTAGTGCTTCTCTAGTTTGCTGGTGCTTCACGGGGGGCAACTGCTTCGCTGATTTTGTTGCTTCGTAAGTTGGTAGATTTTTCATATGTTTGTCCCTTTCTTCTTTCTCTCTTATATAAATGGATAGAGTCAACAATTCATTGAAAACAAATTAATAGCAGTAGTGATAGTGAATAAAATCTTACTAGCATATTATAAGCAAGCTAATTTATTAATTATATATGGTTTGTCACCGTTATGCATCAAAGCAATTACTCATGAAATGTTGTGCATGGATGCCTCACGATTTCATGAGTGTTTACAAAGTTAAGGGATGACTGGTATGTATGTAAATAGCAGAAGGCTTATGCTATCTTCATTATGATTGCAAACCTCAAATCATTCATCGTGACATATTACTTGATGAGGTGTTTTATGCTTATGTTTGAGACTTTGGCTTGGCAAAGTCGATTGATTTTTCTTTCTCAAAATCTATGTCTGTTGTGGCTGGTTCCTATGGCTACATTGCCTCAGGTAAGAAAATGTTCATTACACATAGGTGCAGTAATTATTGCAATTTTACTTGTCAAAGTACTTGAGTCCCATTTTAATCTTTTGTTGTAATTTACTTCACGATATTGGTTTTATTCAGATATGACAATGCTTTGAAGGGAGAAACATTATTAAAATGCAGGACATATAAAGTTTCTTTTGACCAACAACCGTAAAAGTTTCTTTGAATAGATAATACACCTTTTAAAAAAGTTCAAATGCAATTAGTATGGTTATTACTTTGCATTACATGACTTGATTTAGACATTGAGCTCATCAATTTTCAGAAGCCCATAATTCCCATTGATTTATACCGAGGCATTGGCGATTCACAACTTATAGGTTTGTCAGTTACTCAAGAGAGGTGCTCCTCAAACACAATCTTAACCTCAGTACATATCATCTTAGTTGTTCTAGATTACATTTTTATTATCATTAATCAAGATTATCTAACTTGCTTGTTATATCACATCTTTCCAATTTTAATGCTTGTTATGCCTTCCATACTTTTTAGGGTCTTTCCTGTCTTTGTAATTGGTGTTGGGCTTAGCACATTTGACAAAGCATCCCTTAGCATTTTTAATTTCTATGTTTGAACTTTGGGGCACTATCTATTTCTTCAACTTAAAAGCCTCTGTTCTTATCTCTTCTAACACTATTTTGCATGCTTGCATAATTGCAGGTCCATTATTATGTGTAGTCTCATATTCAAATTAATGTATATTGTGATTGTGTAATATTGGTGGGCATTTCACTTTGAAATCCTCTTAGATTCTTAATTTTTTATTAACCTGCTAATTTAGCTTCTGCCTTTTTGTTTGTTTCGACTATGCTTGTAGCCTTCTGTATCAAAGAAGCATTGACATCCTATTACCACATGTATAAAAGTTTTGGATATGATTTGTCTAAAGTTGTCAGCCCTGAATCAGATCAAGGTACTTTCTAATTCATACAGATACCTTGTCATCAAAATGAATACAGATAAAGGTACATCAAAATGCATAAAAACTTTCCAGGGTCTTATTATATCGTTGAGTTGTCTTTCATGTTGATGTAGTTGTTAACTATAATATCATCCATTGATGATCTGAACTACTCTGAGAAAACAAATACTTATTACATTGTAAATGCCCTATACTATTTTCACCCTATTGAAAGGTATTCCTTCTGACTTTCTTTTCTGTATGATAGTTTTGTTCATTATATTAGTTTAAGTTATGCACCTTGCGATAATGCTTAACATTTTGCATTGGCAGGTTGAGAAGCCACTTCTGCGAGAGAACAAGAAGAAAAGGCTTGAGAGAACAAGAAGAAAAGGGTTGCCGGGATGTGGGTGAGATGAATTGTTGAAGGTAAAATGGTTGTTTTTATTTTGTTGTAGAGATGCTAAATTGGAAATTTTATCCCCAGATAAGAGAGAGTAGCACATGCCTATGAATGAGAATCTTTGTTGTATTTCTAATCAATTCTTTGTATGTTCTTTTAATATCTACAGGCAAGCTCCTATATTTTATATTTTATATTATATTTTATCTAATATAGTTTGAATTTTTGTTCTACTGCAATTTTAATTTCTCTAATTGTACATTGTCATTTGTTGGATACATGGATGTGATATCTGTATTCCTTAGAAATCTGTGATAAACTTGTGATGAAAATAATTTCATTTTTATTTTCCTCTTGAACAAGCATTTTATTTTAGTCAAAATATTTGAATTGTGGCATGTTTTTAATAAAAGTAAGAGTGCTAAGACATCACTATCAAAATGTTGCATGTGATAATTACTACGTTTTCTTTTACATGGTAAATGTTGTTATGTTTTATGATTGCCATTAGTATTTTAGGATCACTAAACCAGCTAGTTTCCTATGTGTACGAATATTTTTAAATTCAGGTGAAACAAAAACATATAACTCAGAATCTGAAGTGTGCAGATTTAAATATAAAAAGAATTGGTTTGAAGTTACAAAAAATTTGTATATTTTTTTAAATCTGAAATCAATACATATTTATGAAACTTTCACCTGGCTAATCTCGTTATAGAAGTATTTCTCAACTCTAATAAAATTACTTTTGAAGGTCTTTCTATTTTATTTCTATTTTTTAGTTGATTGTATTTATTTAACTATCAACAGCTTTAGAGAAGCCCTGGATCTTGTTAAGGAGGCCATTAGCAGAATTGGTTATAATGACAAAATAAAAATAGCTCTTGATGTTGCTGCTATAAATTTTTGCATAGGTAAGTATAAGTTTCTATCTTTTTTACTTTTAGATTCTTGAGAAGATAGAATTTGGTGATCCTTGCTTACATGAATATTGCATATTATTATTATTTGACTGTTGCAGCAGTGCTTTGCTAACTTTTTTACTGTGTAGTTTACTTTCTAAGAGATGTAAAACCAACAATGTTATCTCCAAATAATACTTCAATCATGGCTATAATTCCAATTAGGGATATGCCATTTTCAACTTGGATTCTGAATCTTGTTATACACGTATTACATGACCCGATATGTGATAATTGTTTTTTATTTGGATATATATATATATGTATATATATATATGTATATATATATATATATGTATATATATATATATGTATGTATATATATATACATATATATATATATGTATATATATATACATATATATATATGTATATATATATATGTATATATATATGTATATATATATATATATGTATATATATATATATATATATATATATATATATATATATATATATATATATATATATATATATATATATATATATATATATATATATAATCTCTATCTTCAATGTGTGATGTTTTCCTTAGCTTTTTTATATTTTTGTGATGAACTAAATTAGTTACTAAAAGAATTATATTTTAAAAATGATATCCACATTGTTTTCTTACACCAAGTTAATGCATTATTGATAAGGATAATAATAGACTAGTCTGGTTCCAACCACACTAATGGCACAAAGTTACATCGTTGCTAGTTTATAAGACTCTTTAATCAACTATGTTGTAAATTTCTTTCTTTCAATCTTTTTTTAGTCAACTCTCATGTTTCTGGAAAAGTGACTGGAGTGAATGAAAGCTTAGTAGCTCTCCAGCTTTGGTGAGTTTTAAAAGATATTTGTGTTGAGTTTATGTGCATTAACTATTTTACCTTGGTTAGACTTTGAAGCAGAGGATTTTGTTTCACTTAGATATTCTTTCTCATTCATTTAACTTTTTCTTTTGTATTATTCATCTTGTTGTAGGTAGCATTCATTGGAAATTACAGTGAGTACTTTGGTATAACAACTGGTGTTGATGTTGTGGTTTACTAGATGCTGGCTAATGATCTCATTCATGAACTCTTCCTAGCTCTTTCATGGCCTTCCCAAATATAATTGCAGATATGATCATCATGATTGAAAATGAAAAAGCATGATCATCATGATTGATACCGCATTAGAATAATGTTATTAATTTTTTGTTATGTCTATTTTTCTGATTTAAAACAAATAACATTGTAATGAGTTGGTAATTTTAACTTTTAATTTGACTTTCTGATTTAACTTTCTATTTAGTTCTTAACTGTTAAATGAATAGCATAAAATAGGAGAAAAGTCTCCATATTTTTAGAGAAGAAAATAAAGCAAAAAATATCTCCAAAAATTGTTGGATATAGTATTTTATCTAATATAATTTGACTTTTTGTTCTACTGCAGTCATTTGTTGGATACATGGATGTGATATCTTTATTCCTTAGAAATATGTGATAAACTTGTGATGAAAATATCTCCAAAAATTGTTGGATATAGTATTTTATCTAATATAATTTGACTTTTTGTTCTACTGCAGTCATTTGTTGGATACATGGATGTGATATCTCTATTCCTTAGAAATATGTGATAAACTTGTGATGAAAATAATTTCATTTTTATTTTCATCTTAAACTAGCATTTTATTTTAGTCAACATGTTTGAACTGCGGTATGTTTTTAATAAAAGTGAGAATGTTAAGGCATCACTATATTGTTTGCAAAAATTATGGATATGATAATTACTATGTTTTCTTCTACATGGTAAATGTTGCTATGTTTTATGATTGCTATCTAAAATTTTAAATCTTATTTGATCTTTGTTAGTTTTATTACATTATCAAATTTTATATATGTCAATTTTTTTAACTTGAAAGATTGTTTACTGAGTGTAAAGGTCAGGAAAGAGATTATTTTTTACTTCTGTTATATTAACTTTGCAAATAAGCAAGGCAATAGCTGGAGCAGACCGTAAAGACTTGATGAGGAAACTTCCAAAATTTGTGTACGATGAAGAAAAAGCTTTGGAGGTCAGCAAATTTCCATGTGGTTACCCTTTACTTGAAAGTTGAATTAGCTACCTACATACATAAGAATCACTACCAAAAATCTATTTTTTATTAGCGATTATTTGGGAGTATATTTCATGCTGTGGCGAACTAGATGTTGATTTGCAGTTAATACCATTGTTGTCACTTGATATAGTTAATTTGGCTCCATCAAATAGCAAAACTAAATATCTCTCTAATGCTATTAGTTGCTTTGATCCTCTAATGCTAACATTCCAGCAACGAAATATTGAGAGCCAACATAGTTTTGATGAAGAAGCCAATTGCTTCATTTCACTTTTGAAGTTCCTTTATGTTTTGCAAGATGAAATACTTTACAAATTTGTTTCAGCATCTAAGCTAATTTTGAGGGCCAGTCATTTGATTATAAAATACAGTTATACTGTAACCTCATCGAGGACCATGTTTTATTTATCAGGTTGCTTGGTTCTAATTGTAGCATATAATTATATAGTAACGGAGAAATATTTTAACTATATACTGGAAATTATTGTGGTTGAAAAAATATATACGAATGTATAAATGATAAATCATGGTAGTTAATGGAGGTTTTGAAAACCCATGGTAGTTAACGGAGGTTTTGAAAACCCATGGTAATTAATTGAGGTTTTGAAAACCCATGGTAGTTAGCGGAGGTTTTGAAAACCCATGGTAGTTAGCGGAGGTTTTAAAACCCACGAAAGTTAACAAAGGTTTCAAAAAACCCCAACAATTGATTAGTCTTTCCTGGGGTTCAAAAAAACCCCGGCTAACACATTCTCCAGGGATGGTTTAGCGGGGGAAACTATAATCCCGGGTAAATGACTTAACGAAGGTTTTAACCCTAGGTAATAAAAAAAATAACCTCCGTTAATATTTGTTTTTTTTGTAGTGAGACTCCCCTCTAGACATGCTTCTAGTGATCCTTCTTGATGGAGCTTTTAAGGAGGTGGTCATGCCTTCATCAATCTTTTTGTAGTTTCTCATTTACCACCAATGGAGTAGCGACAACTTTACAATCATTGTTAGGTTTCTTAGAGCTAGAAACCCAAGCTACTCGGGCAGAACTCACTCACACCCACACAGAAAGAAACAGAAATAGACTTTTATTATTCTCTCAAAGAATGCGTCCAGGGAAAGACAACAAT
>Ga0214544_1009071_pt1 | contig 15907 bp, 9 predicted proteins | sample CNSS3metaG_FD_160074 | JGI IMG/M metagenome (GOLD analysis project Ga0214544, IMG submission 160074) | Root nodule microbial communities from cowpea collected in UCLA plant growth center, Los Angeles, California, USA - CNSS3 | ecosystem: Host-associated > Plants > Roots > Nodule | place: USA...
GACTCTTTTGTACTCTTGTTGATCATAGTGAAGCTATTTCTTTGGTCTGGACGACTCGTGGTTTTTACCCTTGATTTGAGGGGTTTTCCACGTTAAAAATCTTGGTGCCTTTATTTGTGCTTTTGGTAATTTATTATTGCTGCTCTTTGATTATTGCTCCTCATAGATTCTTGCAAGTTAGGAGAAATTATATCCGCTGCATTTTCTGGTATATTGTTTGTTGTTGTTTTCCCCATCAAGTATCAAGGTCGTAATTTAAAAGTTGTTGAATAGGTTGAAAAAGGTGAATAAGCTACGCACATGGGCACCATGTAAGGTCGTGTTTCCCTCATGCATGTAGCTCAAGAGAGTCTCAACCTTATCTTGGAGAGAAAGCTTATGTGACATTAGGTTACTTGCAACCTAAACTATCCCAATTTAACCTAATTTCACGCCCCACACACAAGCCCAACCCTTTAAGGCCCAAAATTACTCTACTAGGCCCAAAATTACTCTACTAGGCCCAAAGCCCAAAACAAGGCCCAAAACAAGGCCCAAACAAAACCTATAATATTTTTCCCAAAATACCAAATCCTAAATAAACTTATTCTAATTATTTAGAATTCAACTTGTCCCATTAGAATAAAATCTTATACTCACTCAATAGTTGAAGCCTATTATTGTATGTGTTTGGCCATGGCTAGGCTAGGACGTTTGCCATGCGTATACGAAATTTGTTGGAGAAATGACTTTCGTCCACTTATTTATATTGTTTTCAATTGGAACGAAACGATGGACTTGAGTTCATGAATTTGAATACACAATTTTGCTCCTTTAACCCCTTCGTAAACCCAAAATCATGTATTTTAATACAAAAAGAAAAACATTTCAAATTATTTGCGATACATTCTAACAACTATTTCTATGGACTATTGATGATTTATCTTAATTTTCATTTTGCCAAGGTTTTAGAAAATTTTCATGAATCTTATTAGTGATAGATTTTATAACAGAATTACCAATCCTAAAATATTAAAAATTTTAGTTTAAATTTATACTCGAAATCAAATACAAATTTAATAATTGTAAATTGAATGAATAACTTTCATTCAAATTTTGAAGTATTTGCAAAAATAACGTGATTTGTTGATTAGGGGTCTAATTACAATTAACAAAACTTGGCAAGGGACTAAATTATAATTAAAAATTCAAGAACTAAGGTGTAAATACTTAAAAACAATTAAGGACCAATTTGCAATCATTAGAAAATATATAGAAGTCAATTTGTAATTTTAGGAAATTTTAGAGGCTTATACATAATTATGAAATTTTTTTTGCAATTAATAGATAAAACTCAAATTTGTTCTTAAAATATGTAAACTATATATTTAACTTAATAAGAAAGTAAAATATAAGTAATAATTACTATTATATTTATGACATGTACATAAAAAGAAGGTGTTACATAATAGAGCCTAAACAATGTGTTACATAATATAGCGTATGAACTATTGTAAGGCCCACTTATGTTTTAACCCTTTTGTTAAGGGTTGTCCCAATCTAATTGGGCCTAAGGGCTGTCCCATAAGGTGTACAAGGCCCCTAAGGCAGCCAAATCCCTTCCACTCTTGTCATTCTCGCAAAACAGTGCTTACTTACTCTCCCTTTTTTCTCCACATAACCTCTGCTAGGGTTTGGGTTCATCCAACTTCAAGTGAGTTCAATCTCCTTCTTCCACTCACGTAAGTCATTTCAGTGCACAATCTTCTCCTTAGTTTGATCTTCATGTTTTCTATTAGGGTTACTTGTACTAATCTCGTGCTCCATCTGTATTAAGGTTTTCAACTCTTAAATCTGCTCCGGGAACTCTCGTACTCATTCGCTTAAGTATCGAAGTCATTTGTGTAACATCCCTAAAGAATATTACTTTAAATAAATGAATAAAAAGCGAAAAGAGTAGAGAGAAAAAAAACTTTTGTTAATTTTCAAACCTCATTTATAACAGTGCTCTCCCAAAACGTGGGAATTTAAAACCATATAATCGCATACATTATAATTGTTCGCAATTCAAGAAAAAATATTACAACCATAAAATAATCGAAATAGTAAACTGTTTCAAACACATGGAAACCATCAAAATATAGGAAAATATCTTCAAAGTCCCCATGTAATCTCGTTCTCCGAAGTCAAGCATCTCCTGGCTCACCTACTAAATCATCTGCTCCCGAATAACAAGTTATCCGATCATCGTCATACACAAACAGATAGGGGGAGCTATGCACATATGTATAAAATAAATATGACACCCATCCCAAAGAAAATAAATCTTACATAATCATTTTATTCTTTCAAATTACCCACCCCTGATCTCATAATCCTTCATGAGTCATATGCATGAATTTAGGTCTTGGGACTTTACTGTGCTCCCACGAAAATATCCCTTTCGTGGTCCAACTCTACGAGCCTATCCTGCTCATAATCCTGCCCCACAAACTCCTCGTTTGTAGCAAAACATCCAAGCCTTCCTCGCTCGGACCCTGGCACGCACGCAATCAACATACTATGGACTCCTCGCCCAATAGCAGCCAACGGGAACATAATTATTCCTTGCCCATCGTACGTTCGACGCATGTTATCACCATACTAAGGACTCCTCACCCATTAGCAGCCGACGGGAACTAACCAGTTCCATCACAACAAGAAATTTTTTATTTAGCTAGAGAAATTAGCGAGAGAAAATATTTGTAGCTAATCCCTCACTAATTTGTGAGGAAATAGCGAAAGAATAAAATTGTAGCAATTTTGTAGCAAAATAGCTACAGATTTGCTCGAACATATATTTGTAACGAATCCTTCACTAATTTGTGAGAAAATGACGAAGAAAATAATTTGTAGCTTCTTCGTAGCAAAGTAGCTACAAATTTACTATGACATATATTTTAGCTAATCTTTCACTAATTTGCGACGGAATAGTGGAGAAATAAAGTTATAGTTGGTCCGTAGCATAATTGCTACAAATTTACTAGAAAATATATTTGTAACTAATCCTTCCTGATATGTACTATAATTATTTTTAATTTTAGAAAAGATATATATTTTTCAATTTAAATTTTTTAAAATTATTTTTAGTTCAGATACTTTAAAATTATTTTTAATTAAAATATTTTAAATTACTTTTAATTTAAATGTTTTAAAATTATTTTTAATTAAAATATTTTAAAATTATTTTTTTAAATATAATTGTATATATTTAAATATAAATTATAAGTATATATATTAATAAATTAATTAAAATATGTAATAAAATAGGATTGGAGATTAGATATATATTTTTTAATTTTAATAAAAGAATTAAAATTCTAAGATAAATATAAATATAAATTAAAGAAAGATATAACTTGATATACTTTTACTAAACATGATTAGATTTTTTAATGACAATTTTGAAAAAGAAATATTAAAGTTGTTTTGTATTTTTTTATTTAGAAAATATCTTTATTTATTTTTAATCAATAAAGTGAAATATCATTAGTTATCCTTATAACTATTTTTTATAAATTTGAAAAAAAATAACAGTTAAATTATATTAGAAAGTTAAAATTAAAATTAATTTAAATATGTATAAAATAATTAATTGTAAGCCTTACAATTATTTTAGTTAAAAAGAAATATGAATATTGAGATAAATTTTTTTACATAATAACATTAAGATAGATCTAATTTTAACTTTAGTAAAAGAATTATAAGTTTAAAAAAAATGTAAATTAAAACAACAAAAAATATACTTGATACTTTAACTAAAAAAATATCATATCTCTTTATTACGATAGTTTTACAACATTATTAAAAATTTTCTCTGATTTATTTAGATTTGGTTATTTAGAAAAAATGTTTTTTTATTTTTTCACTAAAAAAAATTAATTTTTTATTAGCGATTGATTTTTTAGGGTTATATACAACCGTTGGAATAAAAACAATTGTGTTAGGATTTTTTAACCGTAATAACATTTTTTTATTTTAATATTTTTAATTTTTAATCTTTTACACTCCTTTCTTCTCAGTTATCTTTTTTAAATTTTTTGCATAGTATACGTGTCGGTGATTTCTGAGGGTGAAAGAGAAACGCATTCCGAGTGTGCGTGAAGATCAATCCATGGACGGTGAACTACTCAAGCTGTAGCGACAATTCGAGTTTCACGGAGCAAGCTAAGTCGAGCATTCGATTCTCAAAGCGAAACTTCGTCGAATTGGTCCAAAAACTGCGGCAACTCCAAATTATTGAACTTCTCCACACTATATCTGACAAAGAGTACATCACCCTCGTACGCTCTATCTGCTTCTTCTTTTTGAGATTAGGTTTCATCACTCACAATCTTCATTTTCAATGGATTCAGTAACCGATAATCGATTATATTCCCGGTTTCTTTTCCTTTCTTTGTTCTTTTGTTTCTTTTCCTTTCTTTGTTTCATTATTGCCTTGGTAATGTCTGTGATTTGATTTATTTTTCTTGTACTTATGCTTCAGTCAGTATTTCTCTGTTTCAGTTTAGCTTGATAATCATAGGTATTCTAGTACTTTTAAATTTTTGTAATCAATTTCACTTAGCAGTTGTTATTGTTAATTTTTGCATTTAGGAATAGTTAAATAGGATTTTAATTCACTGTTTTCAGTTTCACCTTTAAATTTGTTTTGTTATACTAAGTTGTCATAGGTTTAAGTAGTAGACATTTTAGTTAGGTGTTGTTTTGTGAATTTGACCTTTTCCTTAGCTTTCTTTAATTGATTTAAACTTGCTTAGATATAAATATTGCATTTTATAGATCATATAGTAGAGTTAAATGTAGAAGTAGTTTTAACAATTGTTGCCATTTGTCCTATTACTAATTTTTGGTATAGATTGATTTTCATATGCACTTTTTTCTTATCTTTGTTGTTTTCGGTATTTAGCTCAGATTTTAATTCTCTTTTGGTGCTTTAAACTTGTATGAGTAGTGTCAATTAGGATATCTTTTGTTTTTCTTTAAAAGATAATTTTTATATTAGCAACAACGTATATCATTGAGATGTTGAACTGGTTTAATACAGAAGATGGCAATCATACCCACACTCTAACAGAAATTTGTATCTGTGGAAACAAGTCCTGGGAAATTGATCTGAATCACTCTAAAGGTTGCATTTTCACAGACAATACCTTCCCACTTGCAGCAGCTTGTGTAACATCTTTGGCTATCCTTCTCCGTCCATTCATACCGGGCCCAAAGGCTGTCAGGTTATTACAGCCCAATGCACTCCAACCCCTCATCTCATTTGATTATCTGGATAAGTGACTGGAATTTTCCCCTTACAACCACTCTTACACTTAAAATCAAATGTTATGATCCAATTTTTTACCTGTCACATTGCAGTTATGAAATAAAGTACAGATACTACTGGAACATGACACTTGTGAAATATGTTGTGCTCCTATCAGACACTTTTCATATACTTAAAAAAACACCTATTATTAAAAAAGTGAAAGAGACAACTTATATTATAAATACTCCAAGACTTTTACTGTTTTTTTTCTTTGTAAAGCTAGTTATAGTAGGATTGAATTAATTGTTCTTACTTTAAGAGATATACTTCATCTCCTTATTTGATGTCTTTTTCTTAGTAAATACCATTTTATTAAATAATTCGTTTTAGTATTATTTTTGTGCAAGTCACTGTCATACGAAAATTGTTATATTTAACAACTTTGTTTCAGAAGATGGATATATAATGGTTAATCCGAGATTTAAAACTATCATGCTGATTATATATTTCAACATCTTATATTTAAGACATTTGTTGTGTCTTGAGTTTGTATCATATCGTCCACTTAGAGTCATAACTTAAGTGTAGACTTTACATCATCGTGATAGCAAGACAACTTGACATGATCAATTGTTATTATCTCATTGTCTATTCTATAATAATAATAATCATACTATACATTGTCCAAAACGTATTTTAAAAATGGTATATTAATTGATTAATTAAAAAGAATAAAGAGGAAAACAAATAAATAAATAAAAGTATATGAAAAATAATAAAATGAACTACTACTCCTTTTCTTCCACTAAATACCGTAATGACAGATTAGTTATAGATTAGCGAGAAACAAATTGCGACAAATTAGTTGCGGATTAGCAAGAAAAGAATTGTGACAGATTAGTTACGGATTAGCGAGAAAAGAATTGCGACAAATTAACTATGGATTAGCGAGAAAAGAATTGCGACAGATTAGCTACGAAATAGGGAGAAGAGAATTGCGAAAAATTAGCTACGAATTAGCGACAACATAATTGCGACAGATTAGCTACGGATTAACAACAAAAAAATTGTGATATATTAGCTACAGATTAGCGACAACAAAATTGCGACATATTAGCTACATATTAGCTAGAAATTTTAAAAGTTTTTCCTTCAATTAGAGATGAAATAAAGAGGGATTAGCTATGAATTAATTACGAATTAGCTAAAAATTTTAAAACTTTTTCACTTCAATTAGAGAGGGAATAGAGAGGGATTAGCTACAGATTAGCTACAGATTATATCCCTCTCTAATTAGCTACTTGTATTTAGCTACGAAAAATTTCCTAACAATTTGGTAGGTAATCTGTCGCAAAACGTTTTAGCTACGGATCAGCTACAAAATGTTCCGTAGCTAATATATAAAATTTTTGTAGTGCATGTCCATCATGCCTCCTACCACCAAGCACATCCCAGACTCCTATTGGACTTAGTCCTTCAAGCCCAAACACAAAGGTATGTGAACTTAGTCCTTCAAGTCCATTGATCACAACAACAACAAATTTCACAGCAGTTGATTCGCCTGGCGTAGTCTAAACACCACCAGGCGAAATCTATACAAACTGCCTGACGCATCTCTTATGCTGCTAGGCGGAATCTGGTTCCAGACCGCCTAGCGGGCATCTCACATCGCTAGGCGCCAGACGCCTTCCAAAAGTCTCGCTGCTCCGTCACCACCTGGCAGCCCCAACCCTACTGTTAGGCGCCTCGCGTAGTTAGTGGCCACTGCCACTGTTTTAAGACTCTGTCGCCTGGCAGCTCGCCCCGTGCCGCCAGGCGTGATACCAGTAGCGCAATGCTACTGGTTTTTGGCACATAGAACAGATTCTAAAGTACCTAAGTACTCAACATTTAAATCAAAACACACTTACAATCATCCAAATCATTTTTGCACAGCTGATTCTCAATGCACCCATTTAATCATACCATAATAATTTTTAGAATTGCACATATGCTACAAAGCAACACAAACAGTGAATCATACATTCCTGCCGCCTCCACACACCAATCCCAATCATACAGGCATATTTATAAAAACTAATTTGCACTTTTACCCACTCCACTTAGCATATTTCCCAATTTAATAGCATACCTCTCTTTAACAATGATGGTACATTCTACTTCACATTCATCCTTTTACCAAAGCTACCCGTCCATAATCATTTAGTCACGTCACATAGTGTCCTAATTACAGGTTCCATTTACATACAGTCCCTATCATACATACTAATTTATCCAGCATAACACCCAACACACGAAATCACAATAAAACTCAAAATGAGTAGCAGAACCGTGGTGTCACCTAGCGACAACCCAGACGCCGCCAGACAGTGCTTGCCAACATGGTTTTATTACCCATATTTATTTCAATTCAGCTCTGGTTCCCAATCACCCAAACTCTAGTACCCATTTTCACACTAACACAATTCCACTTACACGCATGTGACAAAGGTAATGTTTTATTCAAATTAACATCAATTCCCTCAAACAGTGCATTAATCATATTCATAAATCAAGCTTAACTATTTCCAACCCCAAACATGAACACTAAATCCCCAATTTCATTCACTGATTCATAACACATCACGCATACATCCAATCTCAATCCCATAAACTCATAAGCACATAACCAATTTGATATCTTTATACAAGGACCCAATTCAGGTAGTACAATTTCTCAGAACACAAACAAGACGAGAACAATTGGCCAAACCAGTTTGCGTCGCCTGACTGTACACACCCTGCCGCCAGGAGGTTCATAGAGAAAAACCCAAAAATGGGTTCTGTGACATGTGTCGCCTGGCAGTTCATTCGACGCCGCCAGGCAGTTTCTGGGTGTTTCCATAAATACGAAGAAAACTAAGGCGAAATAATAGACATTGCATTAAGATCATCCAACATATTACGAAATCATATAATTCATATTAAACCACATAGTAGAACTCCCCTAACCTGGTTTCCTTTGCTTAAAGCTTTGAGTATCCCTTGGTTCTCTCTTGCTTCCCCATTAACCTTCCTTGGCTTCTCACAATTCAGCCTCAAAGGTCCACTTACACTCTCAATTTCCACTGATTTTCGCACTTCTCACTCTCAATTCCCACTGATTTTCGCACTTCTCTGCCTATCCAACAATGACCACTGCTGTTAGGGTTTCCTTTAACCCCTTCAACTTCAAGCCAAAACTAAAAATAGCAAAATAAAGTTTAATTTGGGTTCTCCATCGCTTGAACCCACAACCATGCCAATGCCAAATCAATGCTCAACCTTTCAACCAAATTCATATTTCATGCTAACTAATATGATTCAATTATTATAATATCTCACAACATGATCTACATATATTAAAAATAATACTAATTAAATAACACACAATTGACATACATAAGACTTGAACCCAAGTCCTCTCACACAACATAACATTCCGTATTTAATGCCTTAATGGCTTCTACTACCCGCATTTATTAAATAATTATTTAATTAATTATTTAAATCTCTTGGCTCTTACAGTTTGGCTAGTTCTTTCCAGGTAAGGGAAGCTAGATCCTTTTGTATATTTCATGAAATCTATTTGTTTTCTGTTTATTTCATGTTGAATGGACTGTGTGTGAATATGAGCTGCTGGAATGCCTTATTGAACTGTTTGGGTGCGTTTGTGTGACTGTTGCACGAGAGAACAGTGGGGAGCACTGGTTTTCTCGCCCAAGCGAGTGTGTCTCGCCTAGGCGAGATTAATAGAGGCTCGCCCAGGCCCTTTCACGCGAGTTGTCGCTCAGGCGACCAACCCTGTTTTGAGCAAGTGAATGTCTCGCTTAGGCGAGGAGAGTCTCGCCTAAGCGAGAATGAGTAGAAGGCCATTATTCCTGATTGTCGAGCTCTCGCCTAGGCGAAAGGAGCTCGCCTGAGCGAGGGTCCCTCTCGCCTGAGAGAGACCTTTCGTCCTGAGCGAGGAGCTGGGCGATTGTGCATTATTGCTTTGTTACTTCTCTGTTCTTATATGGTCGACACATATTTGATTGGATTAATATGTTAAAAGCATGGGAAACACGGATATGCATGAGTGATATGGTTTATGGGTTGTAAATGATAAGTTTGATATTATCTTGGTATGTGACTTGAATGGGATGGTTGGTTATCAAAGTGGCATGGTTATGGCATGATAAAGGATTCTATATTGGTTGTTGGAAACATGAATTGTGTGTGGTTAGGGCGTAATTCCATGAGCCTCTAGGTGAGACCTCATGGTGGTGCCTCAGTTGGTTGGGACGTAATTCCATGACCCCTATTAGTGGGAGTTCATGGTGGTGCCCCATCTATATAATTTAGTAAGGATTCAAGGTAAGGTTGCATCCTGACACTCTAAAGAGTCAGTTAGTCTCATATAGAGCGTACTGACTCTAGTGGTGAGAGTAGCAAGAGCCTGAAACTCATTAAGGGCTAACCTTGTGTGTAGGGGATGAAACATTGTAACATTTAGCTCGGTAGAGCAGGAAAGTCCACCACAAGTGCAAGCATCCGCTGAATCCGACTAATTATATGTATCCGGATGAGTCGAGTCTGAATCTTAATCTATTGTTTCAAAAGTCATAACATGTTTGGTTGACATATATTTCTTGGACTGTGGAATAGCAATAACTGTATGTTAAACTGTTTTCTACTCTAGCTTACCCTTCTGTTTGTTGTTTGTTCTCTTTGTGTCTTTTCTCTTGTGATGATCATCAATTTATTGATGTGAGTAGATGCGAGAAATGCTCATGGTCAACAGGGAAATGGTGATTCCGCTGCGTAGTTATCTGGGCTGGATTTTGTTCATCTAAGCTTCTTGAAGGGTTGTGGCCATATATTCCTTTGTCTTTAGGCTTTATTTTGAAATACTGTTGGTCTACTTTTATACTTTGTTATTTGCATCGTGGTGTGTCTCAGGTCAATTTCTTGTTTTCTTTTGAAAAATTGTAAGGAGTAGTGTTCATACTCCAAGATCCTACTTCTAGTATTATTCTGTGTGACATTATCTTTAATTAGCGTTATTAATTAAATGGGGTATTACAACTATTGTGTAATATTTTCCAGGAAAATTACTGTTTGGTGTACTATTAGAAAGAGTATTAAATTAGAAATTTGAAGATGTTATCTTGACTCCATTGGTTATTGAACTAACGTAAAAAAAAAAAATAATTAAATGATGATAATAAAAAAAGATTCCCATGGATTTGTGTGTGTTTGTTCTTTGGGTGAGTGTTTTTGTGTGTTCTATCAAAGATTATCATTGGCATTAGCACAATATGTGTACCTTTAGTTATAATATTAATTACAATGTAGTGAAAGACTAAAACGAAAGTAAGGACTTGAATTTACAAATTATAATTTTACGATTGTTTTACATTTTGTTAAATATAAACCATAGATTAAAGTGATAACATAACATGTGACAATTTCGTATTTGTAAACTAAATTCGTAGTGTCCTTATAGTTAGCATTCAAAATAACAAAGTGAAGATGTACATAATTACTATCATTGATCATCAGACTTGAATTTAGGAGGTGCAGGCATTTTAAAAACAGAGTAAAGCAATGTTTGGGATTGGGTAATCAATTTTTCTCCCATGTCTTTAAGAATCTCTCCGTAATGTAACAACATTGCTCCATTTTGAGCCAAATGCTTAGCCCTTTCTACTTTATCCCCATCGTTTGAACTTGGATTCACCCTCTTGATCTTTAGAACATACTCTCCATCACCCACCATCTCAAGGTTAACATTCACTGCAATATCATCATTTACCAATTCTTCTTCCTTTGTCAATTTAGACACTTTATCAAATGATTTATCTACCACGTTGTTCTTACCTACACAAAAACAGACGATGTAATTAATAATTAGAATTGAAAGACATGTTAAGTGTCGGTTTATATTTTTATTTATTTATTTATTCTTTCAATTACATGTTAGTGTTAATGTGTTACGAGTCATTATCAAAGATTAAATTTATGATTTAAAATAAAATAAAATAATTAAAAAAATACGAACTAACATGACATGTCATTGGTGTATTACTAATGGAACTGAATCAATTTTTTAAAAATTGAAATTTAATAAAAAAGAAAAACTTATTTGAAACTTTTAGACCAAAATCGGACCAAAAGACTAATTAATTTTGATTTTTACTATTTTGATTCATGACTGTCCCGCTTCTTAAAAGTCATACACGTAATTCTTCATAGTGGTTGAGAATTTAGAATTAGTCATTCCTAACTCAATTCAATACAGGGAAACATGTTTGTATGTTTGTAATCATCAGAATAAAAGTCAGTTTTAAATTAACTTGGTCTGAGAATAACTTATAGTTTCAGGAACCAAAACTCTTAATGCAACTGACTATTAACCTGCTTATTCAGAACTTAATCAGACATTTCTAAGTCAAATTAAAATTAAAATTGATTTGTTCTAAGTCAAAATTAAAAAATTATATAAACAATATAAAAACTGGTCTAAAAATTAATTTATGAACAGGTCATTTCATTTCTATAGAAATGGTAATATCCTAGACTAATAGATTCACTACATGGAAAATAAAATCTGACTAAAAATTGTTCATTCCTAAATTAGTTTCAACGGGTGAAAAAACACTCATCTCACCTGATTTTACTTTTTTTTTTCTTTTCTAGAAATCCTTAAGAATAAGTTTTTGTAAAGAAACATCAATTTTATCAATTTAACAAAAGATTTAAGGAATAGAGATTTACCCTCTTGTGTAATGTGTGTTTTGCTGTCAAGTTGAATGGAATTGCTATGTTGATGTGCTTCCGGATTTTGCTCCGTTTGAGTTGAATCCATGCCAAGGAGTGCTTTGCTGAATAAATCATCCAAATATTTTTTGATGGCTTCTGCTCCCTCCTCTTCAATATGTTTCGGAATTATCAGCTTATGTCCTTCCCCGGATTCTTTGGGCTCTTCATCACCAGATTTATCTGCATCCATTGAAATTTACTATATGCATATATATAACTTTTATAGTAATTATGCACAAAAAAAAAACTCAAACTTCAAATGTGTATGTATCCCGTAACGACTAATTATTTTATTCTTTTCAAATCAAACTCAAACAGATTGATTTCCCCAATTTTTATTTTCTTATAGTAATCTTTATTTCGAATTTGTCAATTATTTGGTGATTGAATGTTTAGTGGATAAAACTATGACATTTCATTGAAAGAATCTAACTATTTTAATAGGATTATTTAATCCGTGTACCTTTTATTATTGTTGTTAATTTGTTTAAGAAATTAAACTAATTAAAAAAATAAAATTTTAAAAATTATATTATCATTCAACTAGATAAAACCAAATATTTAATTAAGTAGAATAAATATTGACATATTTTGCTGTTGATATATTAAAAAAATTATAATTTTAATATAAAGCTTTAATTTATAGTTTGTTAATCAACAAATAATCAAATAAAATGAAAGTTAATATTAGTATATAATAAATTTAAACAAAATTAAATTTACTAAATAAATATTTCCAAAATTAATTTCGCATTAACATTAATTTTTTCTAATAAAAACACCTAATAATTATTAAAATTATATTTAATTAAGAAAATTACATTTTTATAATAAAATTATAGTTTTTTAATTATATTAAAAATAAAATATATCAATACTTATTATCATCATTAAATAAAAATATATTAAAAATTTTACAATAATTATTTTAAATTAAAATCATGATGATATTACTTTACACTGTAATAAAATATATACATACCAAGTAATTTTACTGCTAAAAAATAATGAATGGAGATGTCAACATAAGGAAACATAGAAGAAAACAAGAACCCCATATATGTTAACAAAAAAAAAAAAAAAATTAGAGAATTACTTGTTCACGTACCCTCTTTAATCTGTGTATTACTCTCTGCTTCGATGCCATAGCTATGCGGATATGTTTCAGTAGAATCACCGGCGAAGAGTGCGTTTTCGAATACGCTATCCAAATACTCTTTCATCGCGTCTTGTCCCTGTTTCTCCACATGGCTTGGAACCGTGAATCCGTCGGAACCGTTCGGTTCGCCGTTCTCAATTTCGTTCACCGATGTGGCGCACGCAAAAGTGATGAACAGGAGCGTGAAGGTGATGAAGATCGGAGACGCTGAAATCGTTGACCGTGTCATGTTTATAAAGAAGTGCTCCAATTGATGAAGGAGTCTGCGTTTGGCAGAGGAATGTGTCGTTTTTATTAGCGGTTGAAAAAAGGGAGGAGGCGCAGAGGACAAGCAGCAACTAACAAGAAAATGGTTTTAAATTGCACTATTCAACTGCTCCAATTAAAAGTTTATTTTAATCTTCATTCACCTGCTAAGATAAGAATTAGGAAATCTAAAATTATGGACCGAGAATTCAAGCTTCACTGTGTAATTTAATCATATTTTTTTCTTGTTATATTTTATATTTGGCATTAAATTATTTGTAATGTGTATGAAAATAAAGAAACAAAAGTATTGAATGTCAAATAACAAAATAAGGACGTCCAATGTCTACCTTTTCTAAATTCTATAAAGGGCTATTGAAAGATTCTAGATTATAAAAATTCTAATTTACCGACAACATCCATTAATAAATGATATTTATGCTGATAATTAAAATTTTAAAATATTGATAAATATTATTTTATTAAAAGGTTTTTATCTCTCAATAATACAATTTCATGGATAATTTAATAATTTTTTTAATGCTAAGAAATTCATAACTTACACCATCATCTGAGAAAATTTATTAGTTGGTAAAGTGTTTACTTGGTCTATGAACTAGCATTTATTATACATATTCTCAAATGTAGGAAAGTTAAAAATCAAACGAGAATGAGTCTTCAACTAGCTTATGAAATGGTCTCCATGGAGTGGTGGAAACTTGTCTAAGGGTAAACAACTTTATTTTTTTTCTGTAAATTTGTGTGAATATAGATATAGAAGACTCAAAAGTAACCATTACTTTGAGAAGACTCTTTATAACAATTGCAAGAGTCTTCTTTGATGTTGAGTAAGCATATTATGAAGAAATTATTTTGAGGACTTCAAAGCCATAAAAAAAACCTCAATAAAAAAGATTGTGTGTTCTATATTTCAAGGAAATAACTGCTACTTCTTTCAGGGCATCGATGTAATGACATTAAAGAAATGCTAGCTAAGAGACAACCTAGTGGTAATTTTTAATTCCCCCTTCCTTTAATTGATGTGCTTTTCCATCCTTTAAATTTGTTCATTTCTCACTTTTTTTTTAATTATATCAATTTTTCATTTACTTATTTTATTATTTTTCCCTAAAAAAGTTGAGTTTAGTTTAACTAAGTTTCTTTTAATAAATTTTGACAAACTATTTATTTGAGTAAAAGAAATAGTATTTTATTATTTTATTTTAATTAAAAAATAAAAAATAAATTATTTTAATTTTATTTAAGAATATTTGTCAAGTTTATAAAAAAATATTTGTCAAAACATAACTTTCCCTTTACATATGACTATTGGGTGTGAAAGACTCATACAAAGGGATGTTACTTCCTACACTATCAATTTTTTTTCTTGTACTCGATTATAGCTTTAAAAAAAAATCCCAAATAGAAATGAATGAGTGTTTTTCGGAAAAGTGGGTGAGTTCCTTTCGGAAAATGATTTTGAAATTGATTTAGTATATTTTAGATAATAAAGTCTGAAAATGATGAAATACAGGTAGAAATTTGACAGGGGTGCAGTAAGAAACAAACAGCCCAAATTCTTTAGTAAGAAGACTTTGGAGCCCAAGAGCCCGCTGACCATGGCGTTAGAAGACCGTTTCTTCCTGCACCTCAAACACTTTTTTCACCACCCCAAACTTTTAAGAAAATTTTAAAATAACCATTTGATTTTGACTTGATAATTAATTTGCATCCCTAAAAATAAAGATATCGAATGTCAAAATTCGGTTAAATAAATCACCTAATCAAATTTCAACATCAACAATAAATAAATAAATAAAATAAAATAAAATAAAATAATATATATATATATATATATATATATATATATATATATATATATATATATTTATTGTAATACTAATTAATAATGTAATTAAGAACTAATTTAAACTAAAGAATCAATCCATAATTTTGAGTTTTAAGTTTTATGTAAGAAGGTAAATTTGGGCATAAATAATTAAAGATGAACTTTGGAAGTTAAAGGCACTTTGTCGGAGTTAAAATTTGCTCTCATGCAAATACAATTTTACATCCTCTATAATAATATGCTAATTTCAACCCACAAATCTACTCAAATCATAATTCCTTAGTAGAATGATCCTAAGTTTCCTTGTTAAGAGCCAATCCCTTCAACTCTTAATAAGCAAACCAACATTATGCTTTAGGGTTTAAGACAACCAATGGGTCAAGGCCCATTCTTAGATACAAGCTTCATTAAGTTTTCTCGTTCCAAATCAATGTTCCAAAAGATATTTCGACACCCAATGAACCAAATATCATGCAATGGATGGCCAAATCAATGCAAACATTAAGTGAAGAAACAAGAACACTAGCATTTAAAGAAAGAGGCATATATATATATA
>Ga0214544_1009072_pt1 | contig 15906 bp, 6 predicted proteins | sample CNSS3metaG_FD_160074 | JGI IMG/M metagenome (GOLD analysis project Ga0214544, IMG submission 160074) | Root nodule microbial communities from cowpea collected in UCLA plant growth center, Los Angeles, California, USA - CNSS3 | ecosystem: Host-associated > Plants > Roots > Nodule | place: USA...
TGGGCCAAATTGACACCTCTATGGGTCGGCCTGACGACTCAGACGGGTCGTGCCTGACGACTTGTACGAACTAAGTCATGTTGGCCTTAATGACACAAGTTTTAAAAAATTCAATTTAAATTTCTTTTATAAAAAATGGATTCTGGATTTTGAACTTGATCCAAATATTTGGATTGGATTTAAATATTGATCCAAATATTTGGATCTGGATTTTAAAAAAATCCAAACTACTTTTGCTAAAAAAATGGATTTGGGTCGAAAATCTAATCTAATTATTTGGATCTAAAATGGATGTGGATTGGATCATTAAAAATCCAATCCATGCCCACCCCTACCGTTGTCATGGTGAAGAAAAAATTTTAAATTCACCGTTGTCACGGTGAGAAAGGTGACGGTTCTTCTTCAATGGCACATGGCTTTGCCCAAGCTGAGTAGTGTATAGAGCTTGATCATTCTAGTAAAAGTGAGGAAAACACCATTGATATTAAAGAATGTTCAAAATATGAGTGCTTGGTCATTGTCCCTTACATTGAAGGCCAAACCAGTACAATGGTTATAAATATGGGTCAATTGTATAGGGATGTCATTGCTGTTGAATGGGGAGGATATGTAATCCAACTTTTTCCTACCAAACCCTTGTTATGTTGTGGTTATTAGAGTTATCATTAATTTAAGTGTGATAATTGAAATTTTATTAATTTTTGTGGATTTGTTTTTCACTGAAATCAATGGGCAATTATTTAGAAGCGTCAAGTGTCATGGATTTTGTCCTTGTGCCTAGATTGGTAACATGGTAATTTTTGCTAGCTAAAACAATCAACTTTGAATCTTAATGTGAAAGTCCTGAAATAAATGGTTCCTGTTGTGATTAGTCTGTTTTGTTTGTAGCTAGGAATTACATGTACAAAGAGAAAAGACTAAATGGCTGAGTAAATAGAGAAATATTCAGTTCTTTGTTTACGGTAAGTGAAATCCTTTAATCTATGTGTTGGAAAAGTTAGTGTAGATCTGGCATGTATAGACCTGATTTGGCAGAATGTTGTGATTCTCGATTATAATAAGAGGAAACTAAATAGATGTGTATGGACTTTAGACGACTACCGACATTACCTACCATGTGATTTGGTATTGCATGAGGAAATATTAACAACATATATTGTGAGTTTCCCACATTGTTGGTTATGAATTTACTTAATTTGTAATGTGTTCTTGTGTTTAATTTTAGTTTTGTTCAATTGTTTGCCCCAGTCGTTTACGATGGACACTGGTGGTGCTATGCGATCAATTTTGAAACCAAGCAGTTTGTTGTATTGGATTCTCTTCCACACAAGTGTCGGCGAAAGAAACAAATAGATAATCATGTGGTAAGTCAATTACTTTGATAACTAATTTGCCTGATGTCTTTAGGACATTTAAATTTTGGAGGTCATTTGTTATTTATTTGTGTTTGCAGTTACAAAATTTGGAGCACCTATTGTGGCTTTTTGTGGGTGATAAGAACCAAGGCAAAGCATCCTTTGAACTCATCGTTTATGATCTTCCTAGACAACCAAATTTGTAAGGATAACAAGTTCAATAACCAGACTTCCATGTTAAATTATTCTGTTTATGTTTATTAATATGGTGTTCCTTATATTCAAGCATAATTGTGGCATTTTGGTGTTAAAGTATCTTGAAATGTGGGATGGACTTAAAATACTTGATGACAAAACCATGCCCCCTTACTCCTCTATTAGTAGGCTAACCTTCAAATTAATTACATTGATGCAAAGGTTATTTTATCCCATACCATTCTGAAATATATTTTTTTTTGGCATAAGAGGAGCTCCAACATTTCAGACAATAATATGTCTGTGAATGGATTCTTGACCCTGAAAATATCCATCGGGAGAGCGTTCTCGAAAAATTTCAACCATTTGTATATAAGTAGAAGTTATAAGGCACTTTGTAGGAGTCGGTGCACATATGTTGTTTAAGTAGGTTGTACATTGTACAAGTTTACTTCACTGGATATGTTAATGGTATAGATTGGTTAATGAAAAATTATGTGAATTGGTGTGCTTTAACAGACAAAAAGTTGTTGTTTATATGCATTGACAATAATCCTTTTTGTAATTCTACTACTTTTTATGGATATACCAGTCAACGTATTTGGTGCACTTCGAAAATACAATAGTTCGGTGCAATAATTTTAGACCATGGTCAATATGATTTCCTACATTCACAATAAAATTGAAGCACCAAAGATTTAATTAACCTCCGCAACAATATATTAACATGATATCATTGTCTGAAATAGGCGAATCAAATTTTTAGACCTATGGGTGAAGTTAGGTTGTGGTCCTATACAAAAAGTATTAGGCTAATCATCACTTAAAGTATTTGTGATAATCAACTAAGATTTCCAGTGAACTTAGGAGATTTGATGTGTGTTATTTTTTTTTAAACTTAGTGAAGATTAAATCACCAAAGTTTTAATTAACATCCACAATAATAGAATAACACGATTTAATTGTCTCAAACATGTGAATCAATTTTTCAAACCTATGGGTGAAGTTAGGTTGTGGTCCTGTACAAAAAGTATTAGGTTGGTCATCACTTAAAGTGGGAGTGATAATCACTTAAGATTTGTAGTGAACTTAGGAGATTTGATGTTTGTTATTTTATCTAAAACTTAGTTAAGATTTAAGCACCAAAGTTTTAATAAACCTCTACAAAAATAGATTAACATGATTTAATTGTCTCCAACAGGTGAATCAAATTTTCAGACCTATGGGTGAAGTTAGGTTGTGTTCCTCTACAAAAACTATTAGACTGGTCATCAGTTAAAGTGTTTATGCTAATCAATTAAGATTTCCAGTGAACTTAGGAGATTTGATGTGTGTTATTTATTTTAAACTTAATGTAGATTGAATCACCAAATTTTTAATTAACAACCACAATAATAGAATAAGATGATTTAATTGTCTCAAACATGTGAATCAATTTTTCAAACATATGGGTGAAGTTAGCTTGTGGTCTTGTACAAAAAAGCATTAGGTTGGTCATCACTTAGAGTGTTTGTGCTAATCAATTAAGATTTCGAGCGAACTTAGGAGATTTGATGTATGTTATTTTTTTTTAAATTAGTGAAGATTGAAGTACAAAAGTTTTAATAAACCTCCACAACAATAGAATAGCATGATTTAATTGTCTTAAATAGGTGAATCAAAATTTCAAACTATGGGTGAAGTTAGGTTGTGGTCTTGTACGAAAAGTATTAGACTACTCCTCACTTAAATGTGAGTGATAATCACTTAAGATTTGTAGTGAACTTAGGAGATTTGATGTTTGTTATTTTCTTACAACTTAGTGAAGATTGAAGCACCAAAGTTTTTATTAACATCCACAACAATAGAATAACATGATTTAATTGTCTCAAACATGTGAATCAAATTTTCAGACCTATGGCTGAAGTTAAGTTATGGTTCTGTACAAAAAGTATTAGATTGGTCATCACTTAAAGTGTGAGTGATAATCACTTAAGATTTGTAGTGAGCTTAAAAGATTTAATGTTTGTTATTTTTTTACAACTCAGTGAAGATTGAAGCACCAAAGTTTTTCTTAACATCCAGAACAATAGAATAACACGATTTAATTGTCTCAAACAGGTGAATCAAACTTTCAAACCTATGGGTGAGGTTAGGTTGTGGTCTTGTACAAAATGTATTAGGCTCGTCATACTTAAAGTGTCTATGATAATCAATTAAGATTTCCAGTGAACTTAAAAGATTTGATGTGTGTTATTTTTTTTAAAACTTAGTGAAGATTGAAGCACCAAAGTTTTAATTAATCTCCAGAAAAATAGAATAGAATGATTTAATTGTCACAAACATGTGAATCAAATTTTCAGTTCTATGGGTGAAGTTAGGTTGTGGCCATGTACAAAAAGTATTAGGCTGATCAATCATCACTTAAAGTGTGAGTGGTAATCACTTAATATTTGCAGTGAACTTAGGAGATTTAATGTTTGTTATTTTTTTACAACTTAGTGAAGATTGAAGCACTAAAGTTTTTATTAACATCCCCAACAACAAAATAGCCTGATTTAATTGTCTCAAACAGGTGAATCAAACTTTCAAACCTATGGGTGAGGTTAGGTTGTGGTCTTGTACAAAATATATTAGGCTCGTCATACTTAAAGTGTCTGTGATAATCAATTAAGATTTCCAGTGAACTTAAGAGATTTGATGTGTGTTATTTTTTTTTAAAACTTAGTGAAGATTGAAGCACCAAAGTTTTAATTAACCTCCAGAACAATAGAATAGAATGATTTAATTGTCTCAAACATGTGAATCAAATTTTCAGTTCTATGGGTGAAGTTAGGTTGTGGCCATGTACAAAAAGTATTAGGCTGATCAATCAGCACTTAAAGTGTGAGTGGTAATCACTTAAGATTTGCAGTGAACTTAGGAGATTTAATGTTTGTTATTTTTTTACAACTTAGTGAAGATTGAAGCACTCAAGTTTTTATTAACATCCTCAACAATAAAATAGCTTGATTTAATTGTCTCAAACAGGTGAATCAAATTTTCAGACCTATGAGTGAAGTTAGGTTGTGGTCTTATACAAAAAGTATTAAGTTGATCATAACTTAAAGTGTCTGTGATAATCAATTAATATTTCCAGTGAACTTATGAGATTTGATGCGTGTTATTTTTTTTAAAACTTAGTGAAGATTATAGTACCACAACTTTAATAAACCGTCAAGCCCACTTTTTCATAACTTGGATATCAATTACGTTTAGATATTGGAATTTGCAGTATGTGAATACTGGAAATCATTGAAAATCTTTGCTTTGCTTACTTTTTATGTGTCCATTCAGGAGTACTTAAGTGGGTACCTAAGGTATGTTTTTGTAATAAGGTTTAACCCATTAGGAAAACAATATGACTATGCAAACCTAATTAAAAATAATAGTTATGGAAGCTTCTCAATGCAATTTCATTAAATTTAAAGCCCTCATTGATAAAATATAAAGATCAGAAAAATGAAATCATATATTTCCCAAGTTCCTGTTATGTGATGGATTCTGAAAAATTTAGTGGTGAGTCATGAATAATGTTCTTCACATACACCACTATAGTGAACGAAACTAGAGCAACGAACTTAAAAACTACCAATCTATCCATAACTAAACATGTCATTGACGAACATAAATCCTAATCCCAAAAGGTGTTTTGTAATGCCATGTTGATCATGCTGAATGATCCAAAAGTAGGTGTTGTTTGGAAATTATTTCCTGCACAAAATGAGTCATGCTTTAGTGAAACGTTAACGTGATAATAAATTATAATAAATAAATATAGCATATGCTTATTTTACCTAAATATTTCTCCACTTCCACAAACATGAGTATTTTCAACTGAAGTTAATAGTGATAAGAACCCTGTGCATGGTACATCAAAGACCTGGACATGGTTTAATTTAAAATAATTAGTTATCTTCATTTAAATAACAACACTACATAATGAAATCAAAACTAACCATGTTGGTTGTGGTATCCGTTTCAAGGTTGAGTATATCAGTCCTTAGGGATGTTGAATTACCAACTTCATGGTCACCAAGGTTGTAAGCAATTAGCCCCTTTATTTGAGCATGCAATGGATGGATTACTTGATATTGACTCCAATTGGCTAATCACGAATTGTGTTGCACTATCACTTTCACAAGCCACCTCAACAAAGTCATATAATTTTTTACACATTAAGTCATACCTACTGACATTTGGATCATCCTTCTTTGTCTTATATGATGCTCGTTTCAAAGTATGCCTTCGTCGAATGCGTTTGCTCCATCGACTCAAAATATATTTTCCTGATACATATTTCACATCCTCCTATGCAAGGACAATCAAGCAATGACGACAAAGGATACCTCTAAACTCAAACAACCTTCAACTACACTCAATGTCTTTTGTCAATTGATGAGAGATAAGTTCATAAATTTTGTTTTCACTTTGGTCTTTCCATATCAAGGCCTCTTTAACAGTATATATACACCTACTTCCATCAAATGCAATGTTTTTAACATTACAATTCATTTTCCACCTGCATTCGGTTTGCACTTCCTCGAACTTTGCATGAGTGTATTCCTCTTGAAATTGTCTCTCAATAAATGATTGAGATCCACATGGAAGGGTCATGTTATGAGAACTAAAGTCTGCTTCGCACTCGTTCTCGACCTTTGAACGAATGTCGCTGTCATATGGAACTACAAATTGCTGGAGTGTTGTTGTAGAGTTGATGAAACCATCAAAGAAAGCATTCATCCCCTCACTTCTTTGAATTATTGACATGCCAGCCTAAAAATGACTTTTCAAATAGCATGGAACCCATTGATGCCTTTCTTCAAATAGGTTATAAAGCCATTCATTTAGGTGCAGGTCATAGATTTCAATGTACTTTGCCCAGCCAATTTCAAAATCAAAAGCACTTGATGAGTTGTAAACTAATTGCTTTAGGCCATGCTTGATTTCCTTGTATTTACTATAACAACTCAATTTTTCAAGAAGTTTCTTCAAGATATGCCAAAGACACCAACGATGTCGTGTGTTGGGGAACATAATTGCAATGCCATTTTGCATCGCCTTGCATTGATCAGTCACAATGCCTTTAGGGGGTTTATTTCCTATGCACCGCAGCTAACATCGAAATAGCCAGACAAATGTATCAATGTCTTCCACAGATAACAGTTCACATCCTAATAACACTGATTAGCCATGGTGATTGACACCAACAAATGGTGCAAAAGACGTGTCGTACTTATTTGTTAAGTAAGTTGTATTAAATGAAACAACATCCCCAAAATCAAATCATGCAACCCTACTCCTTGCTTTTGCCCAAAATACATTGCATATTTGATTATCTCCATCAATATCAATTTCAAAAACGAAATGTTTATACAGGTCTCTCATAGAAGAAAAGTGGTTCAACAAAGCTTGCCCATCACCTTCCTTCCTCAAAGCACGTCTCTTTTGACCAATATAGTTTCTTGCATCTCTTTCTACAAAGTCTAAGTTATCAAATCCACCTACATCACAAACCAAAGAGCGAAAGCTCTTGCGAAGACGCACACATGCCTCGTCATTTAAGTCAAGGGTTCTTTTCACTTGCATGCTAAACTTCCTATTCCCTTGGATTAGCCTTGACTTAGTGGGACTAACCTCGTGATTATGATCATGAATGACACTACTTATCAACCATCTATCTTGCTTTCTCTCAGCGGTTAAGCGTGCAAGACATTGCGTTGTTTGGGTGGGTAGAGTTCTCTTTTCAGGTGGTATGGATGACACATACTTGCCCTCGCGAGAACACACCAATTTTTTATAACACATTTGGTTGTCATTATCTTTTCTAGAAGTTCTGATTCTAATTCCAAAACTAAACTTCAATGCATATTCCTTGTAAAAAAACTTAAATTCATCAACATTAGTGAAGCTCATCCCAACATAGGGAGACACAACTTTATCACATGATTGTGGTATACATTCGTTAGATATTAAGTTGTCATCAATCATAGTACATGTTCCCTATCATCCTCTACTAGTAAGACATCATCCAGACCCATCACATTGCATGCTTCTAAGTCATTCATCTAAAAAACAAATAAAATAAATAAATTTATTATGACAATGACATAGTTATACAACATATATTATACTTTTGACTGCATGACCACTGTAAGGTGTGTAAAGTTTCATGTCCTGCACACTATGCCCACTAAAAGGACCTCCACTATAAAAGCTTTGTTGATCTATAAATACTTGAAATTAACTAATCTTCATAATTATTTTGTTATACTTATATATTAACCTTCTCATTGCATTACTGTTACCAGTTAGTAAAACTTTCCTATCATGCCTACTATGCCCACTAAAATAACCTCCATCAAACAAGCCCTAAAAATGACCTAAAAATTGAATGGGTTTAACAAATAAATTTTTTTAGAAGCATAAAGTTTCCATTGTTTCCATATTTTTTTACCCTCACCTTTGTACTTCAAATATATGTGGCATAAGTGTAGTAATTTTGAAAACATTCCACTGACAAAGAAAACCAAGAATGGAAAACAGAGTTATTTAGTGCATTTAGTGCAACCAATTATTCATAACTCAATGCAGCAAATTGGGGACGACATTAATTTTGCGAATAAAAATAAAATAATAAAAGAAGATAACTCACTTGTTATTAGGGTATGCAATAGGTTTTTGTTAAGCTTGGAGCTACTCCATAAACATTTAATGTTTCATCCCCTACTTTGATTTCAATCCATTGAAACCCTACCTATTTTTGAACGCGTGAAGGTTGAATGTTGTAAGAAGCATTTAATTTTGTTGTGTGCGGTGGGTGAAGGACACTTTATTGCAATGACATAGTATGCAAAACTTTGATGTGTACATAAAGCTATTGAAGGGCAATCGGTAATTTATGGTCTTAATTTCTATATAATATTTTAATGAGCCATTAATTAAGCAAACCAAAAAGCAAGACCTCTAGATTACCTTTAAAAAGCTAGATTCGCCTTAGATTTGTCCCAATAAACTTTCAACAAAACTTCATTTCCTTTCACATATGGATCCTTAGGAGGCCCTTGCTATTGACGGTGAAGTTTTGAAGGAATTTCTTGAATGGTGCAAGTCGAACACCCATATAATCCCTGGATCAGCAGGAAATGTCCAAGCTGTGCTTCTGAAGAGGCAGGCAATTACATGATTCAGACAACACACATGATTTCATGAATAAAATGGCTACTGCGAGTCATGCACAAGATTTTTATTCAAAGGGATGGAAGTGAGCGGAATTGTTCGTAAAACACCATGGTTAGCTTCCTCTCTTATTATTAATAGGGTTTATTATGATTATATTGTGAATGTCATTTTAATGAATACTTTCATGCAATAATATGTAGCATTAATTGAGGATGGAGGCATAAAAAATATTACTCCCTGACAAAGAGGAAGTCATTGGATAGATTGTCCTTCGTGCCATGTGTTGTTAAAGAATGCAAGCCAAACGACCTTAGGGACATGCTCATCATTGTTAAGGTGAGTTTTTAGTTAGCCATTATGGTTAAGTTAAATAATTCCATTGTAACCATTTGGATCATTAAATTTTTCAGGACCTATCTGATACCACCAAAGGTAGTGTCCACAACAAAGTGCTCAAGGATGCTGAATTTGGTTCAGACATTGGTGTTGGATTTGTCCTACTCTTGAAAGAAGTAAAAACACTACATCAAAATTTAGGATTTCATCTTTATTGACATGACATACTCTTATTAATAACAATGGATGCTTATTGAATGCATAGGTGGCCAACCCAATGTGGACTCAAATGTGCAATGAAATGAAAACCCAAATCAAAGCCCAATTGTGGAAGTAAATGTCCAGGCCAATGTGGACCCAAATGTGCAACCCATTATGGATGTCAGTGTGGAGGAAATACTGCATAGGATGGTTCCTCCACCAACAATTAATCCATGTTTTGAGGTTGGGGAAACCTCCAAGGACGGATCATTTGTTTTGGATAATATTTCCCTTTCTTAATGTTGGATAACTATTCACTGTGGGATGACTATTTAATGTGTTGTATTTGTGTGGTTTTCAAATTGAACTGGTTGTTTTATTGTTGCCATATGTAGTTTGAACTTCTTCACTATATGTGTTTGAATCAATGTACTAAGTGTATGCTTTTAAACTTATTTTGTGCACTTTTCTTTGAACTCATCCCTCTGTCACTGAAACAACATAACCGGATAAGGTAAGTTCATAGGTAAAATAACACACTCATCACAACTCTAGAAGCATGTAGTGATGACCAACTAACAATTAAGTGGTGATTGGTGCATAACTTTTTGTACAAGCTCACAATCTCAGATAACCCATAAAGGAGAAAATATTAAAATGGTAATTCCATGTTTTGAGGGTTATTTATTTGACAGGTAGTTTACTGGGCCATCACAATATGAGATCACCAATGGGGTATAAAATATGATCACAACCTTTAGAAAGTCATACCATGCTAATAAATTGTTTTCAAGGTTAAATAATATTCGGGTGGTTTAAAATGGGATAACTTGTCCAAATTATCCCACATCACATGACCTCATTTCACTGCAAATATTACTTGGTGAGCAATTAACAATTAAGTGGTTATCTGCTTATCACTTTTTGTACAAGTTTACAATCTTAAATCACCCATAAAGGAGAAAATATGTGCAACACCTTTAATTATATGAAAAGTAGTTTATTGTGGCATTACTTGGCCAAAATAGCCAACGTCACACAAGCTTATTTGACTGTAAACTTTATGTATTCACCACTCCATAATTAATTGGTGACCTACTTATCATTTTTTGTACAAAATCAGAATCTCAGATTTTACAAAACCAATTTTACTTTATTCTTGACCACAAAAATATGGTTCGCATACCTGATAAGAACATAACTCAAAGCATTCAATACAGAAAATATGTATACAAAACAATAATGCAACAGCAACACAAAAACTTTCGATCCATAACTCTCATTGAAGGTATACAATTGATTTAAACTTACATTAGGTAACAGTGCATTTCAAAATTACAAACTTATTAATACAAACACTAACTAATGATACCATATTTTATATATATATGAACTACTTATTGTGCTTCCTCCTATTATAAGTTGCAAAAGGATGTCTTATTGCACAACTCTTGAAATACTTACATGGCTTATCCTTATGTCTTAAATATGTATTGCTTTGTTGGGATTGGTCACCCTCATCATTTCCAACATCTACTGCTTGGGCAAATTCATCCAGGATACCATCACCAAAATCAACACTGTCAACATGAACAGACCCTTCACACAATTAACAAAAAAATAGGTAAAGCTTTCGGATGGGTACTATGAGGTGTACGCATATCATTACCCGGTTGCCCAAATTTCTTTTGCCAACTCTGACAAATATTCTCTTCACCAATTTGAGCTACAGTTTCTTCACCAATCTCAATAGATTTATCTTCACCTCCTTCATGCCCAACATTTGCTTCACCCCATTCAACCAAATTCTCTTCACCCTCAGGGTTATGGACTTGTTTCTTCCTGTCACTGATCACTGCTTTCAAGTTAAAAAGTTTCGTCTGTAGATTTAGTAGAACTTCTTCTTGTTGATCAACTTCTTTCATTAAGTTACATCTACTCCCAACATTAGTTCGACGTCCATATTCCTCAAAACCTTCTCTAACAAAGGAATTCTTGAGCTATTTTGTAGAGGCAACAATAGTTGAAATAACCCGCAACATTATACAACATCAACAACTAACTACATATCACACAATAGTGAAAACTTAACATGTAAACCAAATCAAAGCATACCATGTTATCTTTCAGACTCCTTCTAATTACATTTTCACCTACTTTAACATCCATCCAATGCAAGATTCTAGGAAACTTCATTGTCACACATCCTTCATTTGATTTTATAATCAAAAAAATGATCAAAAGACCATAACTGAAAATATAGAAAGAAAAGTTAGTCACAACTCATCAACAAATACTTTCAACTTAAGATATGAAATAAAAAATATATATTTTAAAATTAAATTACCTGTAACAAATAAACACAACCAACTAAATGGAAGTTTTTGGTACTTGGTTTGTCCCTCAATAATGTTTTAGCTTTAGAAATGCTTTGAACCAAATACTTATAAACCACACCACCCCAATACTAGGAAAGTCATCAACAATCTTGAACAAAATAGAAGAAACTCTTCCACTTCGATTGGGCAAAAGAAACTCAAAAATTCCTAACAAAAGATAAAGCTTACAAAAATAATCTAAAGAAAGGTCTTTAATACTTTTTACTATGTAATCATATAACATCTCAACATCTACAACTTTGTCAAGTCCAAATAATTTCTTGCATTCACTATCTAACCCTTCCCCGTTTAAATCAATGAACTCACTAACAACCCTTAAACCTAAACTAAGACATACATTCAGTAAGTTGAAAACAACAACTTCTTTACCCATGTCAAACCCACCAAGCCCCCACCCACCTACTAATTAGAGGACTCAAAAGATTCCTAGATATCTTCACAAAATCTTTCAACTCAACCAACCATGCAAATGGTGTTGCTTGAATACATGACTTTTGTTCCTCTATTAATTTCTTATTCAAACTACCAATCAATTTGGTCCAGCAAGAATGCCTCAAACAAATCTGGAAAATGGAACAATGAAAACCATATTCAAAAAATGTCATTTCTAATGAAAAGCAAATGTAAATGCAAATGCAAATATAATCAATTCAAAAATATATCATAGCTTACATTCTGCACTTAAATCACTTCTCTTATTGACTACACTCATAATTATCAACTGAATAAACATTTGAGGCAACCACAAAAATAAGTATAAATTAAATCAATGCATTTGTACTCACTATAAAGAACTTCACTCAAGCATAAAACAAAAATGAAATAATTAGTTAAGGTAACTAAAGTCACCAGAACATAGCAACCACATCATGTTTTAAAATAACATTATCAATTTATTAACTACACACTACATTACAGACAAACAATTAACTCACACAATGACAGTCAAATATATTGCATAGGATTAACAATCATACAAATACATCAACTTAAGTTAACACTTCATTTAACTCAGGTCCACAAATATGTGATTCATTTCCAACAAAATACGTAAGCAACCTTCTTTGCCTACAATCATCAAATAAGTATCTATCAAATAATTACGAATAAACAATTAATACGAAAAATGAAGTAAACTTAACTTCATCCACAACTACAAAAAGGTCCCACAACCCTAAAGCCATTGCATCCAAAACAATAATCCTTCAACCAATTGAAACTGCAACCACTACTTTTACTGCCACATAATTCTTTAATTAAATAATTATAAATTAAAAAAAGAAAATCCACATATGCTTGCCACATCAAGGAGTCAACTTGGAGTCAAAAAAATGGTAGTTAACATACCATTATCCTTATTTTAAATGTGGTCGATGGATATGAGATATATTAATTAAATTAAAAAATAAATAACTTTAAAAAAAAGTGCAGTGTAACACACCTAGCTAAAGTTATGGGTTAGTGGTCTAGGGTTTGATTCCTGATTATATTTTAAATGCATGATCTGTTATAATTCTTTTATAATTCTTATATTTTATATTTTAAATATTTCTTTTATAATTCTTTTATAATTCTTTTATAATTCTTTTATAATTTATTTTGAATGCATGATCTGTGTAAATATTATTTGAAATATTTGTTATGCATGGGTTTGACAAGATAAATGTAATAATTTGTTTGGTTTGGAGACTTTGCTTGATTCTTGGTGGTTATGTGTTTGAACCTTGGTTAGTGCAAAATGCATACATATTACTTTCCTTTTTGGTTCTTTGTGGTGCTCTTAGGAAGGTGAAAAGGTGAAGGTAGATTCATTCTGGTCACAGGCACGGGGAAAATAATCGATCTTTAAGGTAAATTAAGGGTTGAGGTAGCAGGAATTAACATGGATATTAAGGAAATAAGAGGAAGAAAAAAAGTTATTTGTCTAATAGTTTTAAAACTGACCATATCTCTCCAAATATTTTCTAGATATTCATCACCACTATAAAATATAAATAATATTTATGATTATTGTAAAGATATTTGAGAGATTTCAACAACTAAAAAGTCAAATCCAAGCTCAATCCAAGTTCTATGTAAAGAGACCAATGGGAAGTAGAAAAAACAAGTTCGGAACATCCGACTTTAGGAATCTGTTAGGGGGGCCAAATTTCATCCTCTCTCTCCACTCTCTTCTTTTAGTTTGATGTTATTTTGATTCCATGGAGGGTTAAGCTTTAAGGGTTAGTTTTGTTGTAATTTCTTAATTGGATTCTAAGGTTAGATGAATAAATTTGTTCGTTCATTTGATTCTTGTTGTAATTATTTCATTTATCTTTTGGTTCTTAATCTAGTAAAAGTAAAGATTTTTACATTGTAGCGAGTTAGCACAATGTTAAATATACATAACATAACAATAATATGAGTCCAAGGGCTTTTAAATGTTAATTAAGATGTTACTTTGGATAAATTTAGAAACTTTCATATGATTGAATGAGTTTTGCTAATATTTGAGAAGTAACTTTGATTAAAGGAGAAATTTTTTATTAGAATTAATTAAGAAGTTACTTTGGTTAATCAGTTTTTTACTATATATAAGAGGTAAAAGAAAACATGACTAAGTATACTAATAACTATTTGAGAAGTTACTTTGATTAAATTTACTATAATTAATCTGTAAAGTTTTTGCTTTTGATTGAAAAATTACATTGGTTAAAAGTGAGGACACCAACAACTTAATTGAGAAGTTACATTGATTAATTTAAATCTTAGACAAAAAATCAATAACAATAATCTTTCGGAAACCAATGATGAATCCTATTTTGAAAAATCAATGGAATCAACTTATTTTCTTTATAATTATTTTTATATCTTTTTATTTTTCTCCAATATTATTTTATTTGACTAACATATTTTGTATAGTTTTTATAAGAAGTAATTTGTTAGAAATCAATCCCGTGTTTGTTGGGAGACGACTTAGGCTTGACTTTACCCTTTCTATTACGTTGACTACTTTCTTAATAATACTGAAGTTGTTATAGATAATTAATATTATTTTTATCATGTCAACGACATCGTCAAATTTTGAGGGTTGTTCTACAAAGTTATATTTTTGGGTTGTAAGGAGTGGTGAGGCAACCGGGGTTGAAAGTGATCACAATAATTGTTAAGTCAAGGAGAGCAAAGAAAAAGTCATCTTCTGGTGCATAAAACTTCTATTGGAAGGAAGAAAACCTTTGTTTTAGGAGATTCCAGATGAGGGGAGTTAATCCTTCTATTCATTATTTTGTGACTGTGTATGGAGAATTGGGTGCATTTGAAATATGAAATTATAAAGGGGATTTTCTTTCGAGGTGATGGAATATGATAACAAAATTTTTTTAGTGGTTGAATTCATGATGGAAGTGTGAAATGTATCTTTTGGGATTAAGATTATGGTGTAAGGAAAGATATTTTAAGTCTATAATTACTATCATTTTTATTGGTGAATATGAGATGAGATGCGGAAGTGATTTTGGTCCATTATCTTCTGTTGGAATGATGTTGAAATATCTGGTTTGTGATTGGATGTTTTTTCTTTTTTTCATTCCTATGTTGATGTGATAAGATATTCATGGTCTTGGGGTATTGTTCGTATGTAAGGAAATTTGATTTGTTATGATGAGTTGGTGGCTTGGGAGAAGTGTTTTTTTATAGAAGAAATATGTGTTGGAAATGTTTGGATGGCAGAAATTGCATAAGAGGTAAGTTGAGTTAATCCTTATTCATGTTCATGTATGCAATAGGTTGTGATCATGTTTCTTTTGTTATTGATAATTGTTGTACAGTTGATGCTTTAGGATTTGATATTTTGGTATTGTGAATATGAAATTGGAAGTAACTGGTGGTGGAATTATGTGCTAATTGGTAAGTGGAGAATTTTATAACTCAATGAGAATGTGGACATGAGAAAAAAGGGTGTTAAGTTATATGAAGATGTTTGAATTATGTATGTGCGGTATGGTTCTCTTTTATTTCAGGAATTGGTAAAGGTTGAGTAAGTATTGGATGAGAAATTTTGTATAAGATTTTTCTTAATGTATATGGTGCCAAAAGTTAAGTAAAATGGTAAGGACAAATGCTAAGATGTATGATAGTGCAAAACATTAGAGAGTGGGAGGAACTTCTTCCCCACATAGAGTTTGCCTACAATAGGGTTGTGCATTCCACTACTTCTCATTCCCCTTTTGAGGTTGTGTATG
>Ga0214544_1009078_pt1 | contig 15891 bp, 10 predicted proteins | sample CNSS3metaG_FD_160074 | JGI IMG/M metagenome (GOLD analysis project Ga0214544, IMG submission 160074) | Root nodule microbial communities from cowpea collected in UCLA plant growth center, Los Angeles, California, USA - CNSS3 | ecosystem: Host-associated > Plants > Roots > Nodule | place: USA...
GATGATATTGTAATGTTATTAATTTAATAAACAAAATAAAAGTATATTTATAAAAAATAAAATAAAATGTACGGAGAAAATAAGAGAAAAATAACTGTTGATGAATAGTAAGAGAAAAAAAGAAAAATGAGATAAGTAAATAATTTTATAAAAACTTGTAAAAGTAACCGTTAATTTTTAAAAATTTAATAAATAATTAAATTATAAAGGGTAAAGTTGGAATTATGAAATATGGACACAAAAGAGGGAATCCCCTTTATATATAGTTATAGATGCAATAAAAAAATAGGTAAAAAATATTTAGTCTGAATATTTTGTATACTAATTTGCTTGTTAACATCCTTGTTAACAAATATTATGTTATTGAGTTATTTTGCGTTGCAAATTACAATTGAGTTTTATCTTTAGTTCAACTACTTATAGTTGACTGGACAAATATTATTTGGATTCTACCTCAAATACCAAAACTATTATTTGGACCTCATATTTGTATTAAACACTTTGAATATTATTTTGAATTCAAACTCATGACTAACACAATGACTAACACAAGTAAATTACAAGAGTTGTTGTACAAGAGATATCATATGCAGTTATTAAAAAAAAAGTAACATTTTAATATATATACAAATAAAGTTTACTCTTCTAGATTAGTAATATGTTAAAATTTCTAAGGTTATAACTAAAGGGTTGCTCAAAAATTGTAAAAGTGGTACCAATTTCATTATTATCAATCCTATTTATTTATTGAAGAGTATTTTCAATTTATAAATAACCAAAATAAAAAGTTGTCAGTAATCCTTTCTAAATGTCATAAAATATATTATTCTTCAAGTTGCACTTCTTCATGTTCAAGCATAAAGATGTGTTAAATGTTAAATGTTTTTCATGCAACACTAATTACAAAATTCTTATTCAAGTAACATGTTATATGATAAATGAAAGTATTTGTAAAACATTTACTCTTTCTAAAAACATGACAATTGATATGAAATAACTTTAGCCTTTAGCATATTTTTCAAAAGATCTTTGATGCAGACAAATCTTCATAAGATCAACTTGCATGACGGACAAAAAAACATTATGTACATAAATATAATAAGCATTTAATATATTTTAGTTGTACAATAAACAACTTAAAAGTTACTTATCTTTATAATTCTTTATAATTCGATTACGAATTAACTTATTAAATGAATATATTTGTACAATTGATTGTGTTTATTTCAAATTACATATGTTATTTCACATCAAGATAAATTTTATTTTGTGCATTTCTTCATTAGAAGAACATTTGGTTAAAATAAAACAGACAAATCACAAATAATTTCATGTCAAAATAAACTTTGTTTTCATTTCATTATAACAACACTTGGTTAATATAACCTCGTGTTAATCAATTTTTTTTTTACTATTTCTTCCTTACAATAATAAAAATTTAAAACACGATAATTATTGTCTATCGAATCAGTGAAACACCGAATCACATCAAATCACATGTAAAAATTTATAAGTTAATTATTTTTATTACAACACGTTTCATAAAAATTATCTGTTAAATATTATTCCAAATAATTATATATAACTGTAATAGTTGCTAATTCATTACAATGTTAAATCCCATAATTATGTCCATTTTTTTTCTATAATTATCAATTTTAATATTTTAGATAATTTTAAACAATTTATTATATCGAGAGTTAGACTAAAACGGCTAGCAATATATATATTTTTTATAATCAATTATAAAGAAAACAATGGTAATAAGTATATACATGTTTTTTCAATCTTATTTCCTAATTTATCCCAAATAATTTATCACATTAAAAATTAGAATAATATTATAATCGTAGGTCAAAAACATCCAATGAAATAGGGTAATTCCTTGAACACATGCCTTTGGCTACAATTTTCATGTTGTTAGAGGGAAGTTAACATTTATGGAACCTATGTTCTTCCTCTTTTTGGAGCTAACATATCAACACTCAAATTGTGGCTACAAAGAGAGACCAAAATAAAGAAAGATTAGATGGTTTATAAAAGTTGCTCCAAAATTTTTTCTTCTTTTTTACAAAAGATAAATTCACTCATTTTATTTTATGTTTTCTTCTTTAAATATATTAGACTCAATTTCTCATTTATAAAAGAAAAAAGGTATTGTTTAATTTAATGAAAGAATATGTTAACCCTTTATCAATCTCCAAGTGTGGTGAAGGATAAGGGAGAATGAAGCACCCTTCACATGAAAGCATGTTACTTTCATTGATTCCACACACCTCATTTTTTCAGATTTTGCCACTTGTCATTGTTAATATAAATTGGTATTATGTTCTTTAATCATATCCTCGAAACTCCAACTCAGTTTAAGATGCTGCTCTATACTTTGGATTTAAGTTAATTTAAAAGTAAATATAATTACATAATTTCTCAACTATTATGTTTACGTAATTATTTATATTTATATTATTTAAATTGGTATAGGGGATCACTTGTTTGTTTTTTATTTACAAATTAAAAAAAACAAAATTACCTGTTTAGTGTCTTAACAAATATCGCGGTTTTTCTTACTTTATATTATCATATTTAAGAAGAATTAGTCTGTAATTTCCTATCTCATTATCTCAACTAGTACTTTTCCTACATTCCAAGCTCTCAATAACCCTAATTTTCCCTAATCACCTTCCCTAACACTACCTCACACAAACGCAAAATCAAGAAACTTAAACCAAAATTAAGCACTAATTTCCACATAATGGTTTTAACCTTGTCCATAAACATAGGAAACATCCAAATTTAGGAGTTAAATCCCTAATCTCAAGGTCAAACACTCACCACATTTCTCTCCCTGAGCACAACACGCTTTTGAGATTTTGACTCATAATACAATTGCAATGTTTTTCATTTTTTTTTTTTGTTTTCATAATTTTTTGGGGGAAAACGAAATTTTAGATCGGACCAATGGGAAGGCTCCGCACAAAGTGAGCAAAAAATGAAAATAAAAATAAAAAAATAAAAACAAAACGAGAAAAAAAGACCCAAAAATTTCTCTCTCTTTTCTCTTTCTCCATATTTTCTCCCCCTCTCTCTCATTGTTGATCGATCCATGGGAGAGGAACTGGAAGCTTAGCCCGAACGTGAACCTCAACCTCGATCGATTGTTTTGGACAATCTTGCGTGGGACTGACAGGGTTGGATAGGGCGTGTGGTTCTGAGATCGGAATAATGGGAATGTGATGGTGTGGGCATGGGGGGTGTCGTTGTCTTTTTGGGGTTGTGGTGGTGGTGGTAGGGTTGTTGCGGCGGTGGGGCTGCGCGAACGACGATGCAGCTTCACTTCTCGCCGAGCATGAGAAGCATCACGATATCGAGCAGCAACAACAATGGGTTTATTGACTTGATGAAGATCAAGGTCGCAGCTCGCCATATTTCCTATCGAACCCTCTTCCACACCATCCTCATCCTCGCTTTCTTGTTGCCTTTTGTCTTCATTCTCACCGCTCTCGTCACCCTCGAAGGTGTCAACAAGTGCTCCTCCTTTGGTACTCTTTCCCACTTCTTCTTATCTTTTCCCCTTCCGATTTTATTCTTCATTTCTTTTATAAGTTAGATCACGATTTGGACATTGTGTTTGTTGTTTGTATACATGTGATGGGATTTCTAAAAAATGAAGATTTAGCGCTGGAATTGTTTTAGATTTACATAGCAATAATTGTGTATTACTGCCTGATCCGTGTGACCGACCTCACCTGGTGGGATGCTTTATTTTGCGGTTGTTTCTTGTTAGTGATCTGTATTTGGTGTATAGGCAAATTTAGGTTGCTTCTGATTCATGTAGTTGATTCTTAGTGAGATAGATAATAAAACTTTTCTCGAGGTAATGCAATTTCTGAAGGTGTTTTTCCTGTTGATAGTTTTGTAGCTGCTGGCTAGTGTTAATGAATTATGCATCCTTTTGTTTTAGGATCTAAATTTTGAAGTGTGACTGTGTTATTGAAGTGTTCTGTATGGGCGGTTCTTGATTTCATTTGAGCTTGAAAATCAGTGATGGGATGGAGATGCTTTTTGCGGCAAGTGTTCCCGAATGCATTGGGCTGTTTAGTATTGCATTTGAGGAATGAAAAGTTTCCTCTTGTTCTTGACTGGATAACTATTTGTGCTGTTGTACATGTCAGGGAAAAACATTATGGGCGATGTGTGATTTTTTAAGTCCCTGCCTAAGCAATGCTTGGTTCGGCTGTTTTCAGTATGTTGTTGATGATAGAAGTTTTGCTCTATCTGTTTCTGTCTTACCAAAACATCAGCTGTATGGCACTTTTTTTAGGATATCCGGAATAGGTTCTGGAAGTTTATTATTTGTGCCTTTTTTTATCTCTCACCCTCACCATGTGCTTGTTTTAGAACATTAATTGATTTCTTATTTTGTGCTCCAGATTGCTTAGGTAGGCGGTTGGGGCCAAGGCTTCTTGGTAGGGTTGACGATTCAGGGGTAAACAATTTTTATTATCTCATATCCAATATAGTTTTGGTTTAAGTTGCTTTCTGAACCTGAGTGGTTATGATGCAATCAATGATGTTGCAGAGACTAGTTAGAGATTTTTACAAGATTCTTAACGAAGTGAAGGCTGGGGAAATTCCACCTGATCTAAAGCTGCCAGATTCTTTTGATCAACTGGTTTCTGATATGAAGAACAATCAGTATGATGCAAAAACTTTTGCGATCACGCTAAGGGGAATGGTAAGTTGCTTGAATCGTTCAAGACGAAGTGTTGTCTGTTTCTTGGTTAATTGATATTGTGTAAGGAAGAGCTTGTCTCAAATTGAATTCTATTAACATTTTAAAATCTCATGTGTAATGGCTTACTAGGAAGATACATTTTTATTTTATTTTTAATTTTGTGTTCTGTCTAGAAATATAATGATTCAGTTCTTGACTTTTCTGGATGAATATTTATTTTGAATGTACGAGTCTATGACTTTGGTTTTGTCAATTGGATGGAAGTCTTGCTAGACCTGATTTTGTATTGTTTGGTAGCATTGTACTGAGTACCGACTGTTTGTGATTTGGATTTTCCTCAAATTTTACAATTAGGCTGCTTTTTTTGGTTCATCTTCAAGTAATATTTACAAAAGGAAAAGAAAAATCTAAACACGGTTTCATTTTATCTGTGGAGAGATTTGACGCTTCTGAGTTATGTAGGTACTATGCTTATGTTAATTTACTTTTTGACTGGGGGAAAGGTTTATCTTGCTTTTGTTGATGTTTCTGCTAACTTGGTTGATTTGTTGTAAAGGAGTTAGTCCAGAATACTTGACCAATATTATTTTATTGCTTTTACTATAGATACACCGGCTTTTCATCTACCATGAATGCCATTTATCATTTTACCTGAATTTGGTATGATACCTCTATTCCAAAAGATAGATAAAATCATGATTGTCCTTACCTTCAGTTTTTCACCTTCTTACATGTCTCACATTAGTTAATCCTGTTTTCTATACTGGTAATGTGTCTTGTGTTGGAGACCTTTCTCAGGTGTTTTCGAAACAAATCATGCTACTATTAGATGGATAAAGTTCTTTGGTTGTTACACTTTTCTTGTATATAGATAATAATAACAATATGTTGCATTTAAAAAATAAATTAATTAAGATGAATCCTTAACATAAGTGCAAAACACAAAACAACAAATAGAAAAACTTAACATTAACGGAGCAGATGCCCTATCGCTCAACATATTGTACTTCAGACCAAACGGAAGCCAATTGCCTAATATTATCCCAAATCAGTTGATGTGCAAAAAAGGAAAATCCTTAGGTATTACAGTTATGCTCCACCCGTATTCATTAAAATGTTGTGTATATTGCACATTATTACAATTTTAGCCTTGTTATTTCTTCCAAAACTGTTGAACTTGATCATCGTATATAATTGTTCTAAGGATATATGCTAAAACTAGATTTGAAAAATGCAAAAGAGTATCAAAGAGAAATAGAAGTAGATCAAGCTATGTAAGAACAGTTGTGGAACTGCTTCCGAGCAAGCCCTGCACAGAACATTGATTCGGGGGAAAGAGTCTGATGTGTCCTTTGAACCTGCAACATTTTTATTAGTAATATTCTGGTAAAGATCGCAGTTCAAATATAAATTAATCTGAAAATCTATGTATTTTCCTTAAATCCTTATATATAGTTTTAAAATTCTATAATTAAATCCTCAAAATTAATGCTATTAAAACACCCATTCCCACCTACTTTCCTCCATTCCCATCCACCCTCCACCCAGCAATATGTGATTCAAGTGTCATGTTCATTCAAGTATTTTTGTCGTCTTTGTTATATCAGGCAGAAGGCTCTTCCTTTTCATCTGTTATATATCACCGTAGTCTTTCAAAAAACAAATATTCATTAGTACTGTGTCATTATCATCAATCTGCAACGTTAACTACTCATAAACGATGGTTTATGCATCTCCATTAAGACCCTGAGAATTTGTATGAGTAGAGGCAAGGTTGATGTGTGAAACTTTAGCACAAGTATATCCATATTTTCAATATTGCAATAGCTTAGTTGCACTTTTCAGACTATAGATTACCCTTGTATTGAAATTTGTGATAAATGGTGATTTTATTGATCTTTGTTACAATGCTGTGCTTCTTGAGCAGATGGAAAAACTTGAGAGAGAAATCAGAGAGTCTAAATTTGCAGAGCTGATGAATAAACACTTTGCTGCAAGTTCTATCCCTAAAGGGATTCATTGTCTGTCTTTGCGTCTGACTGATGAATATTCATCAAATGCCCATGCACGCAAACAATTGCCTCCTCCAGAGTTACTTCCTTTACTCTCTGACAACTCGCACCACCATTTTATTCTGTCTACTGATAACATCTTGGCTGCTTCAGTAGTTGTTACTTCAGCTGTTCAATCGTCTCTGAAACCAGAGAAAATAGTCTTCCATGTGATCACTGATAAAAAAACTTATGCGGGTATGCACTCATGGTTTGCACTGAATCCAGTCAACCCTGCTGTAATTGAAATCAAAGGAATTCACCAATTTGACTGGTTAACTAGAGAGAATGTCCCAGTACTTGAAGCTGTAGAAAATCAAAACGGGATCAGGAATTACTACCATGGGAATCATCTAGCAGGAGCCAATCTCAGTGATACTAGTCCACGTAAATTTGCATCTAAATTGCAGGCGAGAAGTCCGAAGTACATATCTTTACTCAACCACCTCCGCATATACTTACCAGAGGTAAATTGCATTCATCACAATGCTCTTTCTGTTTTCTTCCTTTATCTTTCTCGTATGCTCACTATATACCGATGATAATTTTCAAGCCATAATTTACCCTAATGCAATTCATTGGCTTTTGTTATTAGTTTTGGGTCTTATATGTGATTTTGTATGTTGAATTGAACTTAACATAAAGAAATGGACAATTATTACTCTAAAAATATAAATGAACAATTAAGTGATCACTGAAGCTGAACATTTTGGTGTAAATTTCTGCGTTGTACTTTTATGTGTGCTTTTATAAACTGAATTTGTAATGGTAAAAGTTCCTATGGGCACTGAATGCCTCTGAATATTTTACAAACTACAGTGATTTAAGGGAACATAAAACCATATTTTAGAACACAGAATATGTTTTGCAGACTTAATTCAAGCCAAACATTTTCTATTTTGACTAAGTTGCTTCTAGGAATTTATAGAACATGAAGCATGAAATATGATTGGAGATGAACAAAAAATAAAAGAAAGCCAACTGAAGTGAGACAAAGCAATTATATGGAATATTACAGTTAAAACTTTTAGGTGGTTAAATAGTTGAAAGGGGCAGTATCAAAGCCTTAGCTTCAATAGAGGGGAAAAGTGCAGAAGAGAGGTCATTCTTAGTTGTTAGTATTGGAGATCTGAATATTGGCTTAACTGTAAAAGGGAAACCTTTGGAAGTTGCGTTGTGTCCCTTTTTATTTAAGATTCAAGATATCCTTGCAAATTGTACAATTTCTCTATTTTTCAGTGCTATGAATAGAGTGACGAACACATGGGGAACTCACCTCTAAAAGCTAATTGTTAATGGGGAAGAACCAAGCTCTTAAGTACTGTGCTGAACATCCCATAGTGGTTTATGCAAGACCATAATACCCAAGTCCCTATCATAGCATAGTCTTTAAAAGTGGAAGTCTTGGCGGCTTACGGTCTACAACAACACTTCATTCAACTTTCTCATAAGTCAAAAAACCTTCCATGGATCGAAAGCCTCCGTCCATGGGTAACCTTTTTTAAGACATTAACAACAGACTTCGGTACCTGTTAATAAGCACCCAAACACAGAACTCACCTCTAAAAGCTAGATGTCAGCGGTGTAATTCCAAACACTTAAATATTTCACCAAGCATCCCATACTACTTGATATGAGACCAGGCATCTTATGATTCCCAAGTCCCTATCATAGTGGAATGTTCCCCTCTCTCCCCTTCGGTTGATGTTTGTTCAAATAGATAATTATTAACTTTAATTGTTTTTGCGTTGTGTTGCCTTCATCAGTATTCAGAACTTATGCTCCAATTATAGCTAAGATTGCTATTTATTTGAGTTAAATATGTTTTTTGTCCCTAAACTTTTATGAAAAATTTTGTTTAGTCCCTAAACTAAATTATAAAGGATTCAATCCCTGTACTTTGCAAAAGTCAATGTAAAACATATTTTCCAGAAAACATGTGAAGGTTATATTTCAGTTCACTATGGAACACAGTTTGTCACATGAGAAACACTTGACATGTTTGTTGTAAAAGTGTTTTACATTGATTTTCGTAAAGTACATGGACTAAATACAATATAATTTAGTTTAGGGACGAAACAATATTTTATGATAGTTTGGAGACGAAAAGCATGTTTGACCCTTTATTTTTTAGTAATACTAATATTAACAATCGGAAAATATTCTTGTTATTGCAATAATTCTCTTTTGAACATAAATTGTATTCAGTTTGATATATTTGTGCTGATTATGTTAGTCTTGTGTGTCAAACAGCTTTTCCCAAACCTTGACAAGGTGGTGTTTTTGGATGATGATGTGGTAATTCAACGTGACTTGTCTCCACTTTGGGAAATTGACCTGGAAGGAAAAGTTAATGGAGCTGTGGAAACTTGCAGAGGTGAGGACGACTGGGTCATGTCTAAGCATTTTAGGAACTACTTCAATTTTTCTCATCCCCTAATTGCAAGGAATTTGGATCCTGATGAGTGTGCATGGGCTTATGGAATGAATATCTTTGATCTGCGTGCATGGAGAAGAACTAATATAAGAGAGACATACCATTCTTGGCTGAAAGAGGTAAAATTCCAAATAGATTCTGACTAATATAATTTTAGTTTTTCAAAACATCAAATTATTCTTTGATTTTCTATAAGTTGAGGTTCATACAAAATCCTCGCATTATTATAAATTAAGGTTGCGTGGCAACTGACTGAATGGCTTAAATATCTGTATGCTTAATAAGGTGACCTTTTGTTTCCTTCTGTTTTTGTTCTTCTTATTGAACCCCCTAGTGAAGCTGAAAGAGGGGGCTGGGGATTGGGAGTTCTTGGGCATTTGGTTCTTGGGCGTTGAGTTTTAGAATATTTCTGTTACCAAAGAATATATTATTGACAACTTCACTATGGCAGAATCTGAAGTCAAACCTGACAATGTGGAAGCTTGGAACGCTGCCTCCTGCTTTGATTGCATTTAAAGGTCTTGTTCACCCAATTGATCCCTCATGGCACATGCTTGGATTGGGTTATCAGAACAATACCAATATTGAGAGTGTGAAAAAGGCTGCTGTTATTCACTACAATGGTCAGTCAAAACCTTGGTTGCAAATTGGGTTTGAACATCTTCGGCCATTTTGGACCAAATATGTCAATTATTCTAATGATTTTTTGAGGAACTGTCATATCCTGGAATCATAGTCTGCCAGCAAGGAGCGCAATGTTTTGTACAACATTGAATATGAAAGGGACGAGTAATACAGGTTTCATCTAAATTTTTGCAGCTTGAAATTTTCTTCAAGAAGAATTTGACAAGGCAAATATAAAATTGGTTGAGAGGGCCAAAGTGATAAAAAACACTGGGTGGATTTGCTTCCATTCCCTACATTTTTACATCCGACACCACCGTCACTGCACGGCCTTAAAGAATCATTTGGGTCCTTGAGTTTTGACATAGAAACACATCCTCTATTTTTGGTTTGTGAAAGGATATACTATTATTGGTCTTCTATGGGACAAATATATCAAAGATTCCATAGTTGATTGTTGGAGAATAAACTGGATGCTGGAGATAAAAAAATCAGGCATGTTTCATCAATCTAGTTGGTGTTGAGAACACAAGTGCTAGGGCAGTAAATTGCGAGGTTCCCCCCTCTAGAGCAGCATTTTACCCTTCATTTTTTAGTTTCTTAATTTTTGTTAGTGCCAATTTTTACCTTCACCTGCTTTGATTTGATATCATGATGGTGAATTCTAGGAGTAGTTCATGGAGATTGCTTCGTTACGGGTTCATTGAATTGGGGAACTGTTTGTAGGATATATAATATATATTGTTATTCATTATGTACTATTACGAGACATTGGAAATGTGCAGAAAATTCATTTTTCTCCCTTCTGTATCCTTGCAATGCCGGATCATAATCGTACTCAAATTTAGTTGTTTTTAATACTGATCTGGAATTGAAATTAAAATTTTAATTTTAAACATTGACCTTTAGTATTTACTTTTATAAACACCGACCATTTTGGACTGCTAACTTTTAGTTTACAAATTATGAAAGCAAAATTTTAGTTATACTTTAGAAAATGAAAGAATATTTAAATTTGTGTCTAAATATTTTTCTCTTATCAAGTTATCACTTATTTTGTAGTTTTCTATTTTAGGAAACACTTAACTTTTTATTTGCTGTAATCTCTTGAGATTTTTATTAATTTATTTTTTACAATTGTAACAATGCATTTATAAGTGATAACATTACTCACATGCAACGGATTTTGGAGACAGACCATTAATAAACTTTTCTATCATGATAGTAATTGTGGTTAGAGAAATTTGTCAACCAGCTAAAGCATATTACATATCATTAAAATTATATATTTTTCGCTTTGTTTGATTCAGAAAGTATATTATTTTTATAAAAGATATGGATATTTAAACAATCCATAAGTAAAAGTAACTAACCCTAGTTAATATGTAAAATAAGAGAAGAATGATGTTGGAGGAATTTGGTAAGTTGATGATGACATGATTTTCAATTAGAACTATTTTAATGTTAAAGCCTTCTTCATCCCTCTCTCTGCAAAATTTGGCCGTAGTGTGGTGCCTTCAAATTGCATGCAAGATATTATCTTTTACGAGTTTTCCAACAAAATATTATGGACCCACAAATAGGCCTCTTTCTGCGTTCTCTTTATCTAAGCTTTGTCAAATAATCGACAATTTTTGTGTGAATGATTGAAATTTAAGAAGCGTCACTTAGTTGTGTCTCTGTTTTTAACAAGTGTCAATTCACCCAAAATCTTACGTGAAACACTATGAAAGATTCTTTAGCCATGAAAGAGAAAGGAAATAACCATTATTATTACTATTACTATATATTACAACTTTATACCATGCAAGAGATGGACCACAACTTTATCGATATCTACCATATTATTTTTATTCTTTATAATAATAATAAACAATAAAGAGAAAGAAAATTAAATAAATAAAAAAACTCATAAAGTTATTGTTTAAATATTTTGAATTTAAGATAGTGTCAACTTTTTATGTCTTATTTGATATCAATATCTTTTTGATGATTTTTTCTCAAAGTAAATCAAATATAAAAAATTAAAACAATTTTATTATTATAAACTAAAATTCTAGCCAAATCTATTAATTTAAAAGGTAAAATCATGAAATAAAAATGAAATTTTTTCATGACTTTCAGCAAATGAATTATTAGTTGTTTTTGTTTTCTAACCATCGACTATTCTTTTGAAAGAAAAATAATTGATTGTTCATAACCATGATATTTTCCTTTCCACACTTTATTTCATAATGTGGTATCACTACATTTCAAACCCGATTCAATTGCTTAAAGATATAAACCACTTTTACGAATTTAATTATTAACATTTCTTTAGTTATAAAAATCCAATAATATTTTTTCTTTTATAGGAAGTGAAAGACCATTTATTATGTTACTTTTTTATTTTTATTTTTATTTTGTCGGACCCGTAACCAAAGGACTTGGTCTTTAACCTATAAGAATGGATTTGAATATAGTAAGACCTTTTAGTATTAGTACTACTGTGTATAGAATTATATATATTTTACAACTTCAATTTTTGTTTATCGCAGTCATAATTTTTGTGTGTATTATTTTGTTTAATTGCAAATCATGATATACGCACGTGACAATTTAAGTACTTCTTATACAACAATTATAGTATAAAAAACCATTGTAATGTAGGAATATTTAAACTAAATTCTATATTTATACTACTTTATGTTACTATTAACCATTATTTTTCAAAATGTCTCTTGAAAGCACCTTGATTGTAATTTTTTTAATCTAAAAAAAACTAATTGAACCTTACACACTAGAGTACTAAATCAATGTTTGGATACACACACACACACACATATATATATATATATATATATATATATATATATATATATATATATATATATATAAAATATATTATAAAAAAAAATTTTATATGATATGTTACATCATGACCATTTCTGCATTTTCATTTTCCACAGCTTTGGGAGGCTATTGTGAAGTGGGAAAAGCAAAGAAAGAAAGAAAGGAGCGATTGACCAAACCAAAGAATTGAATGACTTTGAAAATTCCGAAGAAGCCTCTTTCCTTGTTACCTTCATATTTTTCTTCCCTTTCTCCATTTATTATTATTATTATTATTATTATTATTATTATTATTTATTATTATTATTATTATTGCTCTCGAAAACACTAACCAACCAAAACAAAATAAAGCATCCACTTTCCCTTTTTCTTCTTCTTGTTCTTCGTCTTCCATTTGGGTTTTCCCAAAAGTGAAAAGCCAATTCACCCCTCAGATCAGTGACGCACATACCCATCTAAGAAACCCCACATCAACAAAAACTCAGGTTTTTCCATAATCTGTTATTTTATTTTCCTTTTCTCAATCCTTGCTTGTTTTGCAGGTGACCCAGTTGAAAATTCGAGATTTTTTTCTTGTTTGATGCGTACCCATTTCAAGATTGGATCTCTTTTTGATATAGCTGTTTGAGATTCTCTTTTTGTTGGCTGGCGACAGTGTGTTGAATTATGTTATGATGTTGGATTTCAATCATTTCATTACCTTTTTTTTTTTTTTGTAATTTCTTTTTATTTTGTGAGAAGATGTATCCACCTCAGTTATTCACTATTTCTTCGTTCATATTCTTATTAAACGATTTTTTCCATAAGAATTTTTCAGACCGCTCCAAACTTTTCCCTGATATATCTAGATTCCCACGCCAGATTCTGCATGTTTAGTGAGTATGGATGCGTGCTTGACAGGGCTCTAACTCAACCTTTTCTTTTGTGTCTGAACTTTGCAGACCTCACAAGATTGGCTTTGAATGAAATCCTGTTTTTCACTGATGAAACTTAGCTGAACGAATTGATTCAGTGGAAAACCTATTTTCGTAATATTTGACGTAAAACTGAAGCTGTAATATTTCTTTTAACTACGCGAGTTCGTTGGATCTCCGAACATGGCTGGGAATCAAGATCAGTTTGAGATCAAGTTTCGGTTGACTGATGGCTCTGATATTGGCCCCAAAAGTTTTCCTGCAGCTACCAGTATTGCAACATTAAAGGAGAGTGTTCTTGCTCAGTGGCCAAAAGGTTACTTGTGTTACTGTTGTTTTTTTCTTTTTTGTTTCGCTTTTTGGTCTTCTGGTTTAATAGCTAAATTACCATGTTAGAACTGAGAAGAAGTAGTATTGTTCTGGTGCTGTGAGGAAACTCTGTGCTATAAATTAAGAGACTTCTGGGTTGGGTGGATTGGAAAACATGGCGATTGAGGTTGCAGGAATATTTATGTGGGTTTTATTATTTTGGTTACAAAAAAAGTTCTAAGACCTGGTATGGGCAAGGATAGTGGGCTGAAATAGGTACAAAGTGACCTTAGGAATATTGTTAACAGGAAGAAGTAGTCCCTTAGGAACCTGATGTCACCGCAGTTGAGGCTCTTGGGCTGGACGAACTCTTATTTTAGAAGACATACACTGGTTGAATAATTTATAAATTCCTTTTACCATATAACTATCACCTCTTGAGTGAGTGCAGAAGTGGTCACTATTTTCCGTTTCCAAAATGATGAAGAGCAATTGAAATATTTCATTCTTTTGATGAGATAAGAAAATTAGCTATATGAATACAAATATTTTCCATTTAGTGTAATACAGTTACTTTTAACATTAGTCGAAGATATGCCGTCCAGTGTATGTGCATACTTATGTTTAATGCGTCAATGTTGGTCAATTCCTTTAGAAGACTTTACTAACATTAAACAAACGCTTTTTTTTTTCATATGAAGGCTCTTTTGGGAGTTTATAAATTGTGAAAGTATCTAAAGTGATAAGACCTCTTTAACAACCTTAAATCGAAAATGTGGGTAGTCTTGGTATAAGTCCCTTTTTTTGGTTCATAACAAGGAGTATCACTCGGCAAACGCGTGAACTAGCTTCATTAGGGGTTCGGTAGACTCTGAATAGGTGGACATTCCCTCCCAGCTTGAGTGTAGGTCCCTAGTTTAGTAGTTTATTTCTTAAACCATAATTTCTTCTCCCATCCCTTAGTGTATACTGTTTGACTTGTTCAGGAGGATTGATGCCTACCAATTGTTAGCCGTGTAGTTACAAGGAGATATTATGTGTCTAATGGTTTTGCTATTTCTTTAAACTGAAAGTTTCTAAATTTTAGGTTTTCTTTATTGCTTAGTAATTTTTCAAGAGGATGTTTGTAGCTTAGAGTCCACGCAATTGTTCATTGTTTATGGATAGGTGTGTGTAAGCATAGTATTTATGTCCTTATACTGAGAATCAAGGTACCATTTTCTATGGTTCGCCACAAATTTCTGGCATACTATAAGATATAACTAAAATGACATTTTCCAATAGTTGTATTTCAAAGTTAGCAAGACTAAAACTTCTATCTTTAAGTAGATTCTGTGGTGAATTCTGATGTTGGTCATAGTGTGAGCTTCATGCTAAAATTTTGCCGTGTGTTTTGTGACAAATGAGATTCGTAAGTTTGTGTTTTTGTTTTGAAGACAAGGAGAATGGGCCAAGGACCATAAAAGATGTGAAGTTGATCAGTGCAGGAAAAATATTGGAGAACAACAGAACAGTTGGTGAATGCCAGAGCCCATTATGTGATACTCCTGATACAGTTACGACAATGCATGTGGTCGTCCAACATCCTGCTACAGAGAAAGGTCTTTTATTTTGTGTTTATTTGAGATATGCCAAAAGCTAGTTTTGATAGTTCTGCATTTTTTTAGTAAGCAGTTTTTTTAAAGTTTGGCTTGGATAACAAGTTCTTTTTATTAATTTCTGCAAAAAATGCCTTCTTAATTACACTTTCTTACTGCAAGAAATAGTTAAATTCTTTTGTGTCATTTTTTTTATTTGGGATTGTCGTTTAATCACTTTAAGGGTCAAAGATCACTTACATTGTTGACATAAATTTATATTTTAAAAGCATTTGTTGAAATTATAGGGTTTTAGGTAGAGGGAAGAACTACAGATCAAAGAAACTAAATCCATTGAAATACGTGACCCTAAGCTTCTTTTAGAAAAATGCTTTTATGATGTAAGTTTTTA